>Ga0180220_1000428_pt1 | contig 48233 bp, 58 predicted proteins | sample eDN5th37CBELigBY_FD_151335 | JGI IMG/M metagenome (GOLD analysis project Ga0180220, IMG submission 151335) | Enriched backyard soil microbial communities from Emeryville, California, USA - eDNA 5th pass 37_C BE-Lig BY (version 2) (version 2) | ecosystem: Environmental > Terrestrial > Soil >...
CGCTTGCACGGCGAGATCGGCATGGTCCCGCCCGCCGAGCTCGAGGACACCTACTACCGTCACAACACCGCTCCGACTACCGTCGAAGCGTCAGTTCCGAGCCTCCACTGAACCCGGGGCGCAACACTTCAACGTCCGCATCTGACGGGCATAGGGCGTGCCGACGCCGCAGCGCACAGCGCACGGCGGCGTGGGCACGCCCTACGCTCTAGCCTCGAGGTTATGAGAACCGTCCTGTGGTGGACTGTCGCCGGCGCGGCCATCCCTGCTGCCCTGCTCTTGCTGACGTTTGTGCCCGTCGCGTTGGCCACTGGCGGTGACAGCCTTGTCGCCAACGTCGGGATGCTCTTCCTCTCTCTGGTCATGATCATCCCGCCCGGGGCGATCGGAGGAGCCCTCGTTGGCTTCATCGACTTCGCACTCGGTCAGTACGTCATGCAGGGGGACTCGGCCGCATCCAAGAACGCTCGGGCACTCCCAGCTGCCCTCGTGCTCTTTGTGCTCTTGACCGGCCTGGCCATGGTCTTGCTGAAGTTCACCGCGACAGACATGACCAACGTCGGGATCAATCTCGCGTTCTCTGCCGGGTTCGCTGCGATCCCAGGTGCGGTGGTTTACGTGCGCTACACGCGCCTCGCGCCCTCCCGACAGGCACCGAACGCCTGACCTGCTGTTGAGCGTGAGACGGGCTTGCTCTTGGGACGTGTCTCACACCCATTACCGAGCGTGCACCCGTTCAGCCTCAACGCATCGTCTACCGCGGTGACCACGGCCGGATCAGCCCGGGGGCCGTGGCCGGACGTGCCTGCTGACCTGCGCTCAACCTCGTCAACGAGGCGGTCCCGCTCAACATCGTCAAGCGCGCCTACTGTATGCATGATAGTTGCATCTGATACAACCCTCTCATGGATGATCTCCGTGCCTCGGGTCGCTCGGTGCTTGCGAGCAACGTGGTTGCTCTGGATCCGGCGCAGGCGTTGCTGGAGGCGATGTTGGAAGGGTGGGGGAGGCAGCAGCGTGCTCGCTTCCTTCGGGAGGCGACGATCACTGCTCGGCTGCGGTTGGTTCGCCGCTTCGTCGAGTTCAGCGGTCTGTATCCCTGGCAGTGGGGGCCGGCCGAGGGCGAGGCATGGATCAGCTGGTTGCGGTCAGGGCCGTCGCCGCGGGCCTTGTCGACACTTCGCAACTACGAGATCTCGATCCGGATGTTCTGTGCCTATGCGCGTGATCCGCGGTATGAGTCGCGCGGGCGTGCCGGGCGTGCGAAGAAGCGTGCCGGACGCTGCTAGCCGCGCTGGGATGAGCCCCGTAGAGAGCGGTCCGGCACGCTGGCAGGCACGAAAGCAAGGATACGGAAGTCCGTCGGGCGACACTCTGGGGGCAAGGCGTGGCGGCGCGCACCGCACGGCCATATGAAGCCGTGCCCCGCCTGTCTGTATCGCGGACTCGCTTCACGAACGGGTAGCGGTCTGGGTGACGCCAGCAAGGTGCTTCTCCTGGACGTTCATCCGATCGTGCCTTCATCCATGCGGGGCTAGGGCGTCGGACAGCTTCGCAGAGCGGTGCCGGTGAAGTCCGGGACGGGTCGTGCGTCAGCTTGTTCGGAGGTGGTGGCGAGGCCGTTCTCCTCGATGTCAGCGATGAGCCAGTCCATCTCGGCGATCTCGCGCTTCTGAGCCTCGCTGATCTCCACCGCGAGCTCGCACACTCGGACATCCGAGATCTGTGCGCGTTCCGAACGGGTGATGGCCAAGGAGTGGTGCGGGATCATGGCGCGCATGAAGGCGGTGTCGTTGACGGTGATCTGACTGCGGTCCAGTGCCGCGCCGCCCACCAACAGGACGAGGCTCGCCGTGACGATCGCGATGTTGGCCTTGGTGTTCTTGTACATGTTGAGCATCCAGCCGAGCATGATCAGCCCCATGGTGCCGCCCATGGTGAGGGCCATGAAGACCCGGCTTTGGCTGAAGCGGACGTGGCCCCACTCCCAGGAGCCGACGAACATCACCCAGTACATGACCACCATGGCGGTGAGGATCATCGCGGCGAACCGCAGGTACATACCACGCATCTGGCGCGCGTGTTGGTCGTCCTGGTTTGGTTTCTGCGAGTGCTGCTGATCGTTCTGAGCGCTGGCATCGCGCCGAGCATTCATCGAAGGGCACCTCTTTCTACGTCACGACGCAGGTTCCGGTCGCGCCAGGCCTCGTCTGGAGCGCGTGGTCGGCACACGGTTCAGGCAGCAACCCCGTCCAGGAGCAGCAGGGACCCTCGACGCTACGAGCCGCTTCTGGTACTCGCAGCCGGGCAGTGCTGGGCGGTGCTAGCTCGTGGGCTCGGTGGTGGGGGGCAGTGCGTGACGGCGTGTGTTGTGTGCGGGGCCAGGCGCGAAGATGGAGGCACGAGCACTGCGCGGTGTGCGCGCGGGCGTGCCGGGCGTGCAAAGAGGCGTGCAGGGCGCTGCTGGCGAAGCTGGGATGAGCCGCGGCGCGGACCGGATCTTGGAGCTGGCACGGGTGCAGTGGTTAGGCTGACGGGGACATGCACCCGATGACGACGTTTCGTTCGCTGCTCGCCGGTCGCCGGCGAGGGCTTTCGGGTGCCCTGTTCGTCGCGGCGCTGCTGCTGGGTTTCGTGACGATGCACGCGATGAGCGGCTCGGCCACGGCGCACGTCGGCCCAGCCGCCGCGATCATGACCAGCGCCGATCACCCCGCCCCGGCCCACGAGGCGGGATCGTCAGAAGCCGGGTCGCACGCGCACGACGCGCCGGGCGGATGCACCGACTGCGGTGGTCACGAGATGGCGTCCGCCATGTGCCTGATGATCGCGGTCGCGCTGCTCGCCCTGGCTCGCCCGGGCGCGAGCCTGATGGCGCGCCTGGCACCGGTGTGGTCGCGCTTGATCCAGGCTGGCAGGGTGTTGCCCGCCGTAGGTGCAGCACCGTCGCTGCACGTCCTCGGGATCTCTCGGACGTAGGAACCGCACGCCGTCGACGCGTACGCGTCGACCGATTCGCGTTCCCGATAGGGGCGTGTGTGGTTGCTGAGTACCGAGTTGAGAGGTCCTTTCCCATGAACGTCAAGCGTGTGCTTGCCCCAGCGATCGCGCTGGTCACCGTCGTGAGTCTCGCGGCGTGCTCGAACGACGAGGAACCGGGGCACGACATGGCGTCGATGTCCTCCACGACCGAGGCCGGCGAGCAGGAGAGCCCGGCCGAGGGCGACTGGTTCAACCAGCAGGACGTGATGTTCGCCCAGATGATGGTTCCCCACCACGAGCAGGCGATCGAGATGTCCGACGTCATCGTGGCCAAGGAGGGCGTCGACCCTCAAATCATCGACCTGGCGAACCAGATCAAGGATGCCCAGGGCCCCGAGATCGAGCAGCTGACCACCTGGCTCGAGGAGTGGGGGTCGCCGGTCTCGGAGTCCGACTCGACGGAGACCATGGACCACGGGTCCATGGACGGGATGATGAGCGAAGAGGACATGCAGGCCCTGCAGGACGCGCAGGGGGCCGAGGCGGGCCGGCTGTTCCTCGAGCAGATGATCGTCCACCACCAGGGCGCCATCGAGATGGCCCAGACCGAGGTGGACGACGGCAAGAACGAGGACGCTGTGGCGATGGCGCAGCAGATCGTCGACACCCAGCAGGCCGAGATCTCCACCATGGAAGAGCTGCTCGCCGCGATGTGACCCTCGCCCCGTGGGGCGTGCACGCACTGGTGTTGTGCGCGCCCCCGCGCGGGCCCCTTGCCGAAGGACTGCCTTGATGAACCCTGCCCACAAGAGGCGGGGGAGCGGGTGGCTAGCAGCAGGAACCGTCCTGCTGCTGTCTGCCTGCACCCCGACCTCACCACCCGCGCCGACCGTCACGAGAGTGGCGGCCCAGAACCTGCCCGACTTCGGGCACGTGCACGACGTGCAGGTTGACCCGGCCGACCACACGGTCCTGATCGCGACCCACACCGGGGTCTGGACAATGCCGGACCCGTTCGAGGAGGACCCTGGACAGCTTGAACGCGCCGGAGAGGGCCGCCAGGACACGATGGGCATGACCGTCACGGTCGACGGCGCCCTCTACGCCTCCGGCCACCCGGCGCCCGGAGAGCAGACGGACCTGAAGACGCCCAACCTTGGGCTGATCCGCAGCACCGACGGCGCCACGACCTGGGATCAGGTCTCCTTGACCGGCGAGGTCGACTTCCACGCGCTGAGCACCGCGACCACCGACACCGGCGCCGAGCGCGTCGTCGGCCTGGACTCAGCCACGTCGCGCCTGCTGATCAGCAACGACTCCGGAGCCAGCTGGACACCGGGCGCAACCGTGGAGGCCCGAGACGTGCACGTCATGCGTGCAGACCCAGACACCATCGTGGCCACCACCCCCACGGGTCTGCAGCTCAGCCGCGACACCGGGCAGACCTTCACCCTGGACCGCGACGCGCCGACCCTGGTGCTCGTCGACGCCGGGCTCGGCGGAACGCTGGTCGGGATCGACCCACAGGGCGCCGTGTGGACCGGCTCACCGGGCGGCACCGACTGGACCGAGCACGGCACCGCGCCGAGCGGGACGCAAGCCATGACGTACGTGCCCGACGACAGCCCCGGCAACCAGCCCTGGATCCTCCTCGCCACGAACACCGGCCTGTTCACCAGCCGCGACCTCGGCGCCAGCTGGGACCCGGTGCTCGGCCGCCAGGAGACCGGGTGACACGCCGCCCGCCCCAGCACCGGGCGACCCAGACCGCACCACCCGCCGCGACCGACCCGTGCCCCCACTGCCGGGCCCAGCGGCCAACCCCATGCTCCTCGCGGGACATCCGCGAGGGATCCAAGAGAGCGCCGAGCCCTGTCACCTCTTGGAGCACACCACCAACACCCATGACAGGGACGGGGGAACCACTCAACCGGGCACCACGGTGTCCTCGGGGTGAAGCCGCACCGCAGCCACCGGTACGGCCGGGTCACTCTCCGATCCGAACCCGACAGCTCACCCCGCAGGCGCGAAGGAGAACACCATGACCGCACGAAACCCGGGACGTCACCGCGCGTCCCGCCCACCCATCACACCGCTGACCCCGCTCGCCAGGGCAGCCCAGGAAGGAACAGCCAACGCCGCCCGCAAGGGGGCCCTGCTCGCCGCAGGCTCCGGTCTGCTGGTCTCGGTGTTCGCAGCACCGGCCAGCGCCGCACCGAGCACCGACCACCCCAAGGCGGTGTCCAGCGTCGACCTGAGCGCGCTGACCGAGCCGGCGCGCCAGGCGCTCAGTGCCGCGCCCGCGGTCACCGTCTCGGCCGACGCGGCGTTCGCGATCGAGCAGGCACCGGTCGCGGTCACCCCGGCCCCCGAGCCGGAACCGGAACCGGAGCCGGAGCCCGAGCCCGTCCGTGAGGACCGCTCATCACGTAGCCAGGAGCGCGCTCCTGCCGAGGCAGAGCAAGCCGAGGCCCAGGCACCGGTCGCGGCCCCGCCGTCTGCGGCCGGCTCGAGCGTGGTGAGCGTCGCGATGCAGTATCTCGGCGTGCCCTACCAATGGGGCGGCACGACCCCAGCAGGATTCGACTGCTCCGGCTTCACGTCCTACGTGTACGCCCAGGTCGGCATCAATCTGCCCCGGACCTCTTCCGAGCAGCGGTACGCCGGCACCGTGATCTCTCGCGACCAGGCACAACCCGGTGACCTGATCTGGAGCCCGGGCCACATCGGCATCTACGCCGGGGACAACATGCAGATCGAAGCACCCTCGCCCGGCAAGACCGTCCGGTACGGGCAGATCTGGCAGTCGAACCCGACGTACATCCGCGTCGGCTGACGCTGACGGCGTGCAGGGCCCCACCAGCCCGGTGGGGCCCTGCACACCCCACGTCGAGGAATACCCCACGGGGGTATATGGTTGTGCTGATCCCGTCGTTGCGTCACGAGAGGAAGTTCGGTCATGAAGCCCCACGGTCACGAAGAGCACGAACCGACCGCGGCCGGCCAGCTCCACCGCGGGCAGGCCTCCGTCGACGCAACCGGCGGCGAGAACGCCACGTCGCACGATTCGCCCGACCACGCCCACCGTGGGGAGGCGCACGCCGAGCATCACGAGGAGGCGGAAGTCGGGCAGCACAGGCCGCACGGCAACGGCCACGAGCAGCACCCCAGCCATGGTGGGCAGTCCGCGCCTGAGCGCGAGGATCACTTGAGCCACGCCGGTCACCAGGAGCACGCCGGTCATGACCAGCACGCCGGCCATGGCGGCCATGGCGGTCATGGCGGGCCTGGCGGGCATGGGGATCACGTGGGGCAGTTCCGTCGACTGTTCTGGATCATGCTGGTTCTGGCGGTCCCGGTCGTGGCGGCCTCGAGCATGTTCGCGATGGTGCTCGGGTATGAGCTGCCCGACGTGCCGGGGCTGGGGCTTGTCTCTCCGGTGCTCGGCACGGTGATGTACGTCTGGGGTGGGCGGCCCTTCCTGACGGGGGCGGTGTCCGAGATCCGGGCACGCAAGCCCGGGATGATGCTGCTCATCGGCCTGGCGATCACGGTCGCGTTCGTCGCGTCGTGGGGCGCGAGCCTCGGTCTGCTCGACCACCAGCTTGACTTCTGGTGGGAGCTGGCGCTGCTGATCGTCATCATGCTGCTCGGCCACTGGATCGAGATGCGCTCCCTGGCGCAGACGACCTCGGCCCTGGACTCCCTGGCCGCGTTGCTGCCGGACGAGGCCGAGCGGGTCGAGGGCGACGAGGTCATCACCGTCGCGCCGGCCGATCTGCGCGTCGGCGACGTCGTTGTGGTCCGCCCCGGCGGCAGGGTCCCGGCGGACGGCAAGATCGTGGACGGCGCCGCGAGCATGGACGAGTCGATGATCACCGGCGAGTCGCGCACCGTTCGGCGCAGCAGCGGTGAGCTGGTCGTGGCCGGCACCGTCGCGACCGACTCGGGTCTGCGTGTGGAGGTCACCGCGGTCGGGCAGGACACCGCCCTGGCGGGCATCCAGCGCCTGGTCACCGAGGCGCAGAGCTCCAGCTCCCGGGCCCAGCGCCTGGCCGATACCGCGGCCGGGTGGTTGTTCTGGTTCGCCCTCGGTGCCGCGGTGCTCACCGCCGCGACGTGGACCGTCCTCGGGCTGCCCGACGCCGCGGTGATCCGGACGGTGACCGTGCTCGTCATCGCCTGCCCGCACGCGCTGGGCCTGGCCATTCCGCTCGTGGTGTCCATCGCGACCGAGCGTGCCGCCCGCGGCGGTGTCCTGATCAAGGACCGGCTCGCGCTGGAGAGCATGCGCACCGTCGATGCCGTGCTGTTCGACAAGACCGGCACCCTGACCAAGGGCGAGCCCACCGTGACCGCGATCGAGCCCACCGGCGACCACGACGAGGACACCGTCCTCGCCCTGGCGGCAGCAGCGGAGTCCGACTCCGAGCACCCGCTCGCCCGGGCCATCGTCCGCGCCGCGCGCGAGAAGAAGCTGTCCGTCCCGCCCGCTCGAGACTTCGAGTCGTCCCCGGCAGTCGGTGTTCGAGCCACCGTCGAGGGCCGCCACGTCGAGGTCGGCGGGCCCAACCTGCTGCACGAGCGATCGGCGCAGGAGCTGCCGGTCGCCGATCAGTGGCGCGCCTCGGGCGCCATCATCCTGCACGTCCTGATCGACGGGCAGGTCGCGGGCGCCCTGCGCCTGGCCGACGAGATCCGACACGAGTCCCGCGAGGCGGTCACCGCGCTGCACCGTCGCGGTGTGCAGGTCGTGATGATCACCGGCGACGCCGAAGCGGTGGCCGCGTCCGTCGCCCACGAGCTCGGCATCGAACGCTACTTCGCCGGTGTGCGGCCCGAGGACAAGTCCGCCAAGGTCCAGCAGCTGCAACGCGAGGGCCGCAAGGTCGCCATGGTCGGAGACGGCGTGAACGACGCGCCCGCGCTCGCCCAGGCGGACGTCGGCATCGCGATCGGTGCGGGCACCGACGTCGCGATCGCCTCGGCCGGGGTCATCCTGGCCAGCGACGACCCTCGTTCGGTGCTGTCGGTGATCGAGCTGTCGCGGGCGAGCTACCGCAAGATGAAGCAGAACCTGTGGTGGGCCGCGGGCTACAACCTCATCTCCGTCCCGCTCGCCGCGGGCGTGCTCGCTCCGATCGGGTTCGTCATGCCGATGTCCGTCGGTGCCCTGCTCATGTCTGCCTCGACCGTCGTCGTCGCTCTCAACGCCCAGCTGCTTCGCCGCCTGGACCTTCGCCCCGAGACAAGCACCCGGACGATCCTCGGAGAGCCGACGCCCGACGCCGAGCGGCAGGACGTGCACGCATGACCCCGCAGCCTTCCGGCGACCTTGCGCGGCGATCTCCCGGACGCGCACGTCCCGCCGTCCCGGGCCTCACGGCCTGTCGCCTGTGCGCCGGCGAAACCCTTGGCGACGCTGATACCCACCCAGGTGGCCAGCTCGGCCGTGTCCGGGACATAGCGGAGAGCGGCGATGCCCGCCTGACGGTCGTGGACTGCCTCGACGCCTGCGAACGCGGAGACATCCTCGTCGCCAGACCCATACCCGCCGTGCGCGCCGAGCAACCGCCGATCTGGTTCGAACGCCTCGCGGGCGACGAGCTCACCTCCGCACTGCACAGGTGGCTGCGCGCCGGCGGGCCGGGGGTCGCCCCGCTTCCCGGCCCGCTGAACCCGCACGTCATCCATCCCGACCGGCCTCCGTCCGCCGGCGAAACCCTCACCACGGTGGACGTCAGCATCAGGACGTAGCGCAGCCAGTTGCACGGTGTAAGGCTTCGCGGTGACGGAAACCGCGCGGGACGAGATCGACCTGGTCGGTGCGCGCACATGCGTCCGCTCCGTGATCGATGGCGCGACAGACCAGCCGCTGGCGATTCAGCGCCCAGGCAGAGCGAGAGAGGATGGACCGGTGAAGATCGAGCTCCTGGTCGTCGACGACTGCCCGAACGAGGCGCCCGCCCGAGACGCGCTGCGCCGCGCCCTGGACCGGACCGGGTTCGACGCACCCATCACCACCATGATCATCGCCGACGACGACCAGGCCCAGAAGCTCGCCTTCCACGGGTCGCCCTCGTTCTACGTCGACGGACAAGACCTGTTCCCCGTGCCCCACGTTCGCCCTGGTTTGGCGTGCCGCGTCTACCCCACGACCACGGGTCTGCGCGGCGTGCCCGACGACCGCACGCTGACCACCGCCCTCACCAACCGCACCTGGCGCTAGCTGCGCTCGTCTGGCGCCGGGACCTACGGAGTCGGTTCGGGCTCGCGCGCGGGCACCGATCGGGGCGGCCGGTTCCGGCGGATCGCCCAGACCGTGAGCGGTGCCCCGACCGCGGCCGGCAGGAGCCAGAACGACCAGTCGGGCAGACGCTCCCAGACAGGCAGGTGCGGTCCGTTGTCGACGTAGAACGCGGTCAGCATCGTGACGTACGCCAGGCCCATCCACGCGATGTGCGCGCCGTCGCTGCCACCGCGCCGCCGGTTGCGCCACCCGAGCAACACGGCGGCCAGCGCGACGCCCCCGAGCACGGCCAGATGAACTGTCGCGGGCCAACGGATCGCCACCATGACGACCATCGATCCGAAGAGAGCGGCGATCCCACCGAGGAAGACCCGACCCGCACCGACGTGCCACTCACCGCCCTTGCGGGTGAGCATCGCGATCAGTCCGGCGAGCACCGCTGTGATCCCCGCGGCGATGTGCACGAGCAGAGCGAGGCCGAACACCGGACCTGCATCGGGCTCCGGCAACCCCGGGATGTCGATCATCGTCGCCTCCGACGTCCAGGCGTCCAGACGTCCACTCCCAGGGTCTCACCGACGTCCGCGATCATCCGCGCACCCGTGGCAAGTTCCTGCACGGTCGTTCTGTGAAGGAGCACGCTCGACGTGCAGTGGCTTCCTCAGTTGGCCGCGGTCTCGGCGAGCGAGGTCGCGAGGCGAGTGAGTGCGCCCGGGACGAGGGAGTAGTACGCCCAGCGGCCGCGCTGCTCGCGGTCGAGAAGGCCGGCGTCGACGAGGATCTTGAGGTGGTGGCTCACGGTCGGCTGGGCGAGGCCGACGGGCTCGGTCAGGTCGCACACGCACGCCTCGCCGCCGTCGTGCGCGGCGACGATCGACAGCAGCTGCACCCGGGTGGGGTCGCCGAGCGCCTTGAACACGCGGGCCAGGTCGCGCGCCGTCGCGGGGTCGGCGGCGTCGCGCACGAGCGGCGCGCAGCACCCGCCCGTCGCAGAGGTGTCCGGTGCCTCGAGGGTGAGCGCGGTGGTCGTCATCCCTCCATCTTGCCACGCATCGACGTTTATGGATACGTTGGCGCCCTGTCGTTGATCGAAGTTTGTCGATGCGAGGAGGCGTGATGGGCGAGGTAGTGCGGGACGAGCTGCCGGTCGTGGTGATCGGTGCGGGTCCGGTGGGGGTGGCGGCGGCGGCGCACCTGCTGGAGCGCGGTCTGGAGCCGCTCATCCTCGAGGCAGGTGGTGGGCCGGGCTCGGCGATCGCGTCGTGGGGTCACGTGCGGTTGTTCTCGCCGTGGCGGTACGACGTCGACGCCGCGGCGCGGCGCCTGCTGGAGCCGACGGGGTGGGTCGAGCCGGACCCGGACACCCTGCCGACCGGTGGGGAGCTCGTCGGGCGCTACCTGGTCCCGCTGGCCGCGACGCCGCAGATCGCTGCGCGGCTGCGCACCGGGACGCGGGTCCTCGCGGTCGCGCGCGACGGCGCGGACAAGACGCGTTCCCTCGGGCGCGAGCGGAGCGGCTACCGGGTGCGCACGGTCGGCCCGGACGGACGGGTCGCGGACGTGCTGGCGCGCGCGGTGATCGACGCGTCGGGCACGTTCTCGACGTCGAACCCGCTGGGCGTCTCGGGTCTCCCGGCCGCGGGCGAGGCCGAGGCGGCCCGCTTCGTGACCGGGCCGCTGCCGGACGTCCTCGGGTCGCAGCGCGACCGGTTCGCCGGGCGGGACACGCTCGTCGTCGGGATGGGGCACTCCGCGGCGAACACGCTGCTCAGCCTTGTCGAGCTCGCCGAGGACGAGCCCGGCACCACGATCACGTGGGCGATCCGCGGCGGCTCCGCGCGGCGCCTCTTCGGCGGCGGAACCGACGACGAGCTCCCGGCGCGCGGGCTGCTCGGCACGCGGCTGAGGGCGGCCGTGGAGGCGGGGCGCCTGACCCTGCTCACCCGGGTCTCGATCGAGCGACTCGTCCCGGACGGGGACACCGTGCAGGTCCTGGGCACGGCGCGCGACGGGGCGCTGCATCTCGACGTGCACCAGATCGTCAACGCGACCGGGTTCCGCCCCGACCTCGACATGCTGCGCGAGGTGCGCCTGGACCTCGACCCCGTCGTCGAGGCTCCGACCGCGCTGGCCCCGCTGATCGACCCGAACCAGCACTCCTGTGGCACGGTGCCACCACACGGGGAGCAGGTGCTGTCCCACCCGGACGACGGGTTCTACCTCGCCGGCATGAAGTCCTACGGGCGCGCACCGACGTTCCTCCTCGCCACGGGGTACGAGCAGGTGCGCTCGATCGCCGCGGCGCTGGCCGGGGACCGCGCAGCGGCGGACGCGGTCGAGTTGAACCTGCCCGCGACGGGCGTCTGCTCGTCCGACCTCGCCCTGGAGGCCGACGGCGAGAGCGCCGGCGGGTCGTGCTGCGGCACCGCACCCGCCGAGCCGCAGCTCGTCACGCTCGGCCTCGGGGCGCCCGTCGGGGTGGGCTTCGCCACGGGCGTCGTGCACGGGCGTTCGGGCGACGGTCCGGACGCGTGAGCCCGACCCACTGACCGCGACCCCCGCCGACATGGCGGGGGTCGCGTCGTATCCCGGCACTGGCGCACCGCGCTTCCTCGGAGCCGGGCGCCCGGAACGGATGAGCCGCACGTTCGACCGCTGGCTCGGCACGAGCCTGCTGCGGAAGACCATGACCTTCTCGTAGCGCGCCGGCGATCATACAAACATAGATCGTGCTCTATCTGTCATCCGGGATTCCGACCTCGTTCACTGCGCGTTCACATAGACCGCGTTCTATCGATCGTGTTGGTGGATGCGGGCGGGCGAAGGTCCCGCCCCGACGAGACGGGATGACTTACGTGTTCAGACTTGCGCAGCGCACTGCTGCCGTGATCGGCGCGACGGGCCTGGTGCTCACGCTCGCGGCATGTGGTGGCCAGAGCCAGGGCGCGACCGGCGACGGCGGGACCTCGGGTGACGGGCTCAGCGGGGAGGTCAGCATCGATGGCTCCTCGACGGTCGAGCCGCTGAGCTCTGCGGCGGCCACCCTGTTCCGTGACGAGGAGCCCGGGATCAATGTCACGGTCGCCACGTCGGGTACCGGTGGCGGCTTCAAGCGGTTCTGCGCCGGTGAGACCGACATCTCCGACGCCTCGCGTCCGATCAAGGACGAGGAGATCGCGGCGTGCGAGGAGGCCGGGATCGAGTACACCGAGATCGTCATCGCCAACGATGGCCTGTCGGTGGTGGTGAACCCGGAGAACGACTGGCTGGAGTGCATCACGACCGAGCAGCTCGCGACCATCTGGGGCCCGGACTCCGAGGGCACGGTCACGTCGTGGAACCAGGTCGACCCGTCGTTCCCGGACGAGCCGCTCGCGCTGTACGGAGCGGGTACGGACTCGGGCACGTTCGACTATTTCACCGAGGCGATCAACGGTGAGGAGGGCGCGATCCGTACGGACTACACCCCGTCGGAGGACGACAACCTCACTGTCCAGGGCGTCTCGGGGGCAACCGGGGCGATGGGCTTCTTCGGCCTGAGCTACGCCGAGGAGAACTCCGACTCGGTCAAGCTTCTCGCGGTGGACGGCGGCGACGGGTGCGTCGTCCCGTCCAAGGAGACGGTGCAGGACGGCACGTACTCCCCGCTGGGCCGCCCGCTGTTCATCTACGTCAACAACGCGAAGTACGCCGAGAACGAGGCCCTGCGCTCGTTCGTCGACTTCTACCTCGCCAACGAGGAGCAGATCGCTGCGGACGCGCTGTTCATCGACCTGACGGACGAGCAGGCGCAGACCGCGGCGGACGAGCTCGCGAGCCTGGTCGGCTGACCGGCGCCTCGATGAGCACCATGCATTCGGAGTCGGCCGGCCCGGTGGCAGCACCGGGCCGGCCCTCGGCCCTGACCGGTCACGCACCGGCCATCACCCGCCGGCGTGCCCGCCGAGGTGAGCAGCTGGTGCGCCTGCTGCTGCGCCTGGCGGCCTGGTTGTCGATCCTGATCACCGTCGGCATCGTGATCTCGTTGCTGTCGCCTGCGCTGCAGTTCTTCGCCGAGGTCTCCGTCGTGGAGTTCTTGACCGGGACGCGGTGGGCCCCGCAGTTCGCCGACCCGACGTTCGGGGTGCTGCCGCTGGTCACGGCCACGGCGTGGACCACGGCGATCGCGTTGGCGGTCGCGGTCCCGTTCGGGCTCGGCGCGGCGGTCTACCTCGCCGAGTACGCCCGCCCGCGGGCGCGCAAGATCCTCAAGCCGATCCTCGAGCTGCTCGCCGGGGTACCGACCGTGGTGTTCGGCTTCTTCGCCCTGTCGTTCGTCGCCCCGACGGTGCTGCGAGAGTGGCTGAGCGTCGAGGTCGGCACGTTCTCCATCCTGGCCGCCGGGCTGGTGATGGGCGTGATGATCATCCCGACCGTCGCCTCCCTGTCCGAGGACGCGATGTCCGCCGTGCCGTCCGCGCTGCGGCAAGGTTCGGCCGCGCTGGGCGCGAACCGGATGCAGACCTCGCTGCGCGTGGTGTTCCCCGCGGCGCTGTCCGGGATCGTCGCCGCAGTCGTGCTCGGCATCTCGCGCGCGATCGGGGAGACGATGATCGTCGCGATCGCCGCCGGCGCGCGCCCCCAGATGGTCACGGACCCGACCATGGAGGGCGCCACGATGACCGGTTTCATCGCACGCATGGCGCTGGGCGACGCCCGGGTCGGTTCGCTGGAGTACAACACCCTCTTCGCCGTGGGCCTGCTGCTGTTCGTCCTGACCCTGGTGGTCAACGCGATCAGCATCCAGCTCGTGCGACGTTTCCGCCAGGAGTACTGATGGCCCTGCACACCCCCGCCGTCGCGACCCGACAGGCACGCCTGGCGACCGGCAAGCGGTCCAAGGAACGCACGCCGACCTCCATCTTGTTTCTCGCCCTGCTGTGGTTCTCGCTGTTCGTCGCGTTCGCCACGCTCGTCGCTCTGATCGTCACGACGATCGCCCAGGGCGCAGACCGGCTCGACGCGCGCCTGCTCACCGAGTACCCGTCCTCGCGCCCGGAGGAGGCCGGCGCTCGCCCGGCGATCCTCGGGTCGCTGTGGGTGATCGGCACCACCGCGGTCCTGGCGATCCCGCTCGGCGTCGCGGCGGCAGTTCACCTGGAGGAGTTCGCCGACCGGCGCCACTGGTTCAACCGGTTCATCGAGCTCAACATCCAGAACCTGTCGGCGATCCCGTCGATCATCTACGGCATGCTCGCCATCGGGACCCTGGCCCTGATCGGGGTCGGGAACAAGAACATCGTCATCGGCGGTGCGCTCGCCCTCGCCCTGCTCATCCTGCCCGTCATCATCATCTCGACGCGCGAGGCGTTGCGCGCCGTCCCGCGCGAGCTTCGCCACGGCTCTTTGGCCCTGGGAGCGACCGAGGTGCAGACCACGTGGCGCATCACCCTGCCCTCCGCGGTCCCCGGTATCGCCACGGGAACGATCCTGGCGCTGTCCCGCGCGCTCGGTGAGGCCGCGCCCCTGCTGCTCCTGGGCGCCCTGGTCTTCATCTCCTTCGACCCCAACGGGCTGCTGTCGGGGTTCACGACCATGCCGATCCAGATCTACGGCTGGACCAGCGCGCCCCAGGCCGGGTTCCACGAGCTCGCGGCAGCCACCTCGATCCTGCTCGTCGGGATCCTGCTGGTCATGAACGCGCTCGCCATCGTCATCCGCAACCGCTACCAGCGACGCTGGTGAGAACACCCGAGGACTTCCCGATCATGACCACCACCGACAGCTCCACGAAGGCCACCATGGCAACCACCAGCCAGATCTCCGTCCGCGCGGCTCAGAGCGACTACCGCGAGATCCCGGCCGAGCCCGACCCGGTCCTGCAGTGCGAGGACGTCGACGTCTACTACGGCTCCTTCCAGGCAGTGCGGAACGTGTCTCTCGCGTTCGGGCACAACGAGATCACCGCGCTCATCGGGCCCTCCGGGTGTGGGAAGTCCACGATCCTGCGGTCCCTGAACCGGATGAACGACCTCGTCGAAGGTGCTCGCGTCACCGGTTCCGTGCGGTACTGGGGCCAGGACATGTACGGCGCCGGGGTTGACCCGATCGAGGTGCGCCGCCGTATCGGGATGGTGTTCCAGAAGCCCAACCCGTTCCCCAAGTCGATCTACGACAACATCGCCTACGGCCCCCGGGTCACCGGGATGAAGGTCGACTCGATGGACGACCACGTCGAGCAGGCACTGACCCGTGCGGCACTGTGGGACGAGGTCAAGGACAAGCTCAAGCAGTCCGCCTACGGGCTGTCCGGGGGGCAGCAGCAGCGTCTGTGCATCGCGCGCACGATCGCGGTCGAGCCCGACGTGATCCTCATGGACGAGCCGTGCGCCTCGCTCGACCCGATCGCGACGATGCGCATCGAGACCCTCATGACCGAGCTGCGCGACCTGTACACGATCGTCATCGTCACCCACAACATGCAGCAGGCGGCCCGCGTCGCCGACCGCACCGCGTTCTTCACCGCCGCCGTGGACGAGACCACGGGTGACCGCACAGGCGAGCTCGTCGAGTTCGACCGGACCGCGAAGATCTTCGAGAACCCGGCCGACCAGCGCACCGAGGACTACATCACCGGGCGCTTCGGCTGACCACCCACCAGGAGCCGACGATGACCGTCACCCTTCCTCCGCGCGGGGCCAGCACCCAGCGAGAAGCGACCGTGCCCAGTCCCCGGACCGTGCGTGCCGTGCTCGTCGACCCTTCGTTCAACGCCGACGAAGGGCTCGTGACGGCGATGCGCGAGCACGGCGTCACGCTCGAGCCCGTTGACGACCCGCTGCGCGGGCTCGCCCGCGCCTCGCTCGCGCACACCAGCGCGGTCGTGGTCAGCGCGGCGCTTCCCGACCCGATGCTCAGCGCCTTCGTCGCCGTGGTCCGCGACGAGCTCGACCTGCCCGTCCTGCTCGCCTACCGGGCCGGCGACGCCGACCGGCTCGGCGGCGCGGTGCTCGCCGGGGCCCGGCCCGTCATCGACCAGCCCTACCAATCCGCGCGCTTCGCCCGCACCCTGCTCGAGCTCGGTGCGAGCCACGATCCCCTGCTGGTGCACGTCGGTCCGCTCGAGCTCGACCCAGACGGCTACGACGCCCGTCTGCACGGGCGCGGTATCGACCTGAGCACGCTGGAGTTCGAAGTCCTGCACGAGCTGGCGACTCACCCCGACCACGTGGTGCCGCGAGAGCGGTTCACCCACCGCTACTGGCCGCACTCACCCGATCCCGACGGCACGCTGGCCGCGGTCATCTCCCGGCTGCGCCGCAAGCTGGACGCCCATGACCTCGCCGGAGCGATCCACACGGTGCGCGGCATCGGCTTCCGCTTGGAGAGCGCCGTCCTCATCGCTCACGCACATCCCAACCCATAGACGCCGATCTATCATGAGAGAGGTGGTAGGTGGGCTTTCGCAGGTGAGCGTGACGGTCGCTGTCGCAGCGTCGATCGAACAGACGTGGCGTGCGCTGCTGCTCGTCCTGGAGATGGACGCGGACCGGTCGAGAGCGTCCGCAGAGCTCGAGGCGATGGCCGGGCAGGTGCGCGGCGCGCTCCCAGGCGGCCTGATCCTGCATACGCGTTTTGGTGCGCCCGCCTGCGAGGTATGGGCGCACCTCTCCCCGCGCGGCGCGCGGTGCGACCTGACGGTGGACGCGACTCAGGACGCCGTCCCCGTGATCGGTCGCGGGTGGTGGAACGGCCAGCTGAGCCGGCGCCGGATCCGACGCGTTCTGCGCGCTGGTGGTCGATGTGACCTGGGTCGCTGAAGCCCGCGCACCGGCACTCTGAGCGGGGCGCCGCTCAGGGAGCGATGTCGCGCACGAGGTCGTGCACCCGCTCGGTGATGTCGTCGACGATCCGCGCGACGTCTGCAGGCGTGCGGCCCGAGGGATCCTCGACGGCCCAGTCGACGTAGCGCCGGCCGGGAAAGACGGGGCAGGCGTCACCGCAGCCCATGGTCACCACGACGCCGGAGGCCCGGACGACCTCGTCGGTGAGGGGGCGGGGGAACTCGGTCAGCGCGTCCAGGCCTCGCCGGGCGAGCTCCTCGCGTACGACGGGGTCGATCGAGGCTGCGGGCACCGATCCCGCGGTGCGTACGCGGACCCGGTCACCGGCGACCGAGCGCAGCACCGCTGCGGCGATCTGGGACCGGCCGGCGTTGCGCACGCACACGAAGAGCACGTCGCGGTGCGGTGCGAGGCCGCGGCGGTCGATGGTGAGAGCGGCGAGCCGGTCGGCGGCGAAGCGCGCGGTGAGCGCGGGCAGGTGGCGGCGTACGGTGGCACGGGCAGCGAGCAGGTCGTAGCTGTCGATGACGAACCGTTCGACCGTCTCGGGCGCGAGGACGTCGGTGTAGGTGGCGCTCAGGTCGGCGATGATCCGTCGCAGGAGGCGGTCGTGATCCCCGGCCGGCACCGGCCTGGTACCAGTCCTGTCCGGTGCGCCGATCGCGGCGCCACCGAACCGGGCCAAGGCGCCCGGGGTGGGACGGTATCGCCCGTGGGGGCCATGCCCGACACGCACCAGGACACCGACGTCGCTCATGGCTTGCAGGTGCGCGTCGACGACCTCCAGGGCGCCGCCCGGTCCGGCCAGGTCACTCGCCCGCGGCTGCCCGCTCGGGTCGGTGATGATCAGGGCCAGCAGCCGCAACCTGTCGGGGTCAGCCATCACCCCGGCCTGGGCGGCGCGCAGGTCGTCCGGGCTCATCGGGGCACGCCCCGTGCGGTCAGCGCAGCAGGTCCGCGATCGCGTGCAGACGGACGGGAACGATGGAGTACCAGACCTCGCGCCCGACGGGGTCGCGGGTGACGATGCCCGCCTCGGTCATCACCTTCAGGTGGTGGGACACGGTGGGCTGACGCAGCCCGAGCGCGCGCGTCAGGTCCGCGACGCGGGCACGCTCGTCGGCGCTGTGGTGGATCAAGCTCAACAGCTGCAGCCGTGTCGGATCGGACACCACCCGCAGCAGGGTGGCGGTGTCCTCGGCCTGCTCGCGGCTCAGCGTCGTGCGCAGGGCAGGCCCCGGCGCGCGGTCGGCCCGCCCCTGCAGGGGCGGGGGCGAATCGCTTGCCGGGGCACTCACCCATCGAGGATAGCCGTCTGCGTCAGGCTGCCGGTGTGGGCGTGACCGGCGTGACACCGAGCTCGCCCAGCAGAGTGACCACGCGGGTGCGGATCTCGTCGCGGATGGGGCGCACGGACTCGATGCCCTGCCCGGCGGGGTCGGCCAGGGCCCAGTCCTCGTAGCGCTTGCCGGGGAAGATCGGGCAGGCGTCGCCGCAGCCCATGGTGATGACGACGTCCGAGGCCTGCACGGCGTCGGTGGTGAGGATCTTGGGCTGCTCGGCGCGGATGTCGATGCCCTCCTCGAGCATGGCCTCGACGGCGACGGGGTTGATCTGGTCGGCCGGCGCCGAGCCGGCGGAGCGGACCTCGACGGCGCCGCCGGACAGGGCGCGCAGGTACCCGGCGGCCATCTGGGAGCGGCCGGCGTTGTGGACGCAGACGAACAGGGCGGACGGCTTGGCGGTGCTGGTCTCGGTCATGGGTTCTCCTGGTGGCTGGTGGTGGTCAGGCGATGGTCAGGGTCAGGTCGGGCAGCAGGTCGGCGAGCAGGCCTCGTACTCGCTGGTCGAGGTCGTCGCGGATCGCGGCGACCCCGGCGGGGGACGCCAGGGCGGGGTCGCCCACGAGCCAGTCCTCGTAGCGGGTGCCGGGCAGCACGGGGCACACGTCGCCGCAGCCCATCGTGATGACGATGTCGGCGGCGCGGACGGCGTCGTCGGTCAGCGGCTTGGGGAAGGCTTCGTCGTCGGCGACCTCGAGCTCGGCCAGTGCCTCGCGGACGCCGTCGTGGATGTCGGCTGCGGGCGTGGACCCGGCGGAGCGGACCACGACGCGGTCCCCGGCGTAGTGCTGGAGCAGGGCCGCGGCGAGCTGGGAGCGGCCGGCGTTGGCGACGCAGACGAACAGCACCTGCGGGCGGGCGTCGTCGGTGCGGGTCAGGTCGGTCAGTCTCTGCCGGGCGAACCTGCCGGTGAGCGGCACCAGGTGGGCCGAGACCTTCGCCGAGCGGGCCAGGTCGGTGTAGGACTCGCGCACCACGCGCTGCACGACGTCGAACCGGACGTCGGGGAAGGCACCGGCCAGGTCCTCGGCCAGGTGGTCGAGCGCCGGGTCGACGTCGTCCAGGCCCGCCAGGACCGTGGTGCCGTGGGTGGCGCCGAGCGCGGCCGGGGCGAACGAGTCCAGCAGCGTCGTCACCGCGGCCTTGTAGCCAGGGGTGATGCTGTACCAGACCCAGGTGCCGCGTCGTTCGGAGGTCAGCACGCCGACGTCGCGCAGCACCTTCAGGTGGTGCGACACCGTCGGCTGTGACACGTCGGTGAGAGCCGCGAGGTCGCACACGCACGCCTCCCCGGCGGGGGAGGTGGCGATGAAGGACAGCATCCGCAGTCGCAGCGGTTCGGCGAGGGCCTTGAGCGTGGTGGCGACGGCGCCGGCGACCTCGGTGCCGATCGCGTGGGACTCGATCTGCGGGGCGCAGTCCGCGTCACGCGCGGTCAGGGGGGTGGTGGTCATGACCTCACCTCGTCCAGCTCGCGTGCAGGAGCCGGGGTGGCGTAGGGGTCGACGGCGAACCAGCGGCGTGCGAGCCACAGGGACACGTAGACGAGGCCGACGAGGACGGGGACCTCGATGAGCGGGCCGACGACACCGGCCAGTGCCTGGCCCGACGTCGCGCCGAACGTGCCGATCGCGACGGCGATCGCGAGCTCGAAGTTGTTGCCGGCCGCGGTGAACGCGAGCGTCGTGGAGCGTGCGTAGCCGAGCGCGAGCGTCTTGCCGACGATGATGCCGATGCCCCACATGGCGGCGAAGTACACCAGCAGCGGCAGCGCGATGCGGGCCACGTCGAGCGGGTTCGAGGTGACGGCCTCGCCCTGCAGGGCGAAGAGCAGGACGATCGTGAACAGCAGCCCGTACAGCGCCCACGGCCCGATGACGGGCAGGAACCGGTCCTCGTACCAGGTGCGGCCCTTGGCGCGTTCCCCGACCAGGCGGGAGGCGAACCCGGCGGCCAGCGGGACGCCGAGGAAGACGAGGACGTTGAGCGCGATCTGCCCGACCGACACGTCCAGGCCCTGGGTGTCCAGGCCGAGCCACCCGGGCAGCACGGTGAGGTAGAAGTAGCCGAGCAGGGAGAACGCGACGACCTGGAACACGGAGTTGATCGCGACCAGCACAGCGGCCGCCTCGCGGTCCCCGCACGCGAGGTCGTTCCAGATGACGACCATCGCGATGCAGCGGGCCAGGCCGACGATGATCAGCCCGGTGCGGTACTCGGGCAGGTCGGGCAGGAAGATCCAGGCCAGGGCGAACATCAGCGCCGGACCGACCAGCCAGTTCAGCACCAGCGAGGAGACCAGGAGCCTCTTGTCGCCGGTGACCGCGCCGACGCGGTCGTAGCGGACCTTGGCCAGCACCGGGTACATCATGACGAGCAGGCCGAGCGCGATCGGGACCGAGATCCCGCCGACCTCCATCGCTGTGAGCACCTCGGACAGGGCGGGGACGAACCGGCCCAGGACGAGCCCGGCGACCATCGCGAGCCCGATCCACAGCGGCAGCCACCGGTCGAGCGTGGACAGGCGCCCGCGCGTGGCGGTCGTGAGGTCGCTCACGCGAGGACCTCCTCGATCTCCGCGACCAGCGCCGGCTTCGGGCGGGCACCGACGACGGACTTCACGAGCCGGCCGCCGGAGTAGAAGTTCAGCGTCGGGATCGACACGACCCCGGCCGCGGCGACCGTCGCCGGGTTGGCGTCGGCGTCGAGCTTGGCGATCGTGAGCCTGCCGTCGTACTCCTCGGCAAGCTCGGCCAGGATCGGGGCGACCTGGCGGCACGGGCCGCACCACGTGGCCCAGATGTCCACCAGGACGGGGATCTCGGAGCCGAGGACCACCTCGTCGAAGGTGTCGTCGGTGACGGTCACGGTGCTCATCGGATCTCCTCCAGCGCCAGCGGCAGATCGTCGGGGTTCGGGACCTCGGGGGTGCCGGCGAGATCTTCCAGGCCGGCGGCGTCGGCGAGCTCGGTGAGGTAGCGCTGGGCGTCGAGCGCGGCCGAGCAGCCCGACCCGGCGGCGGTGATGGCCTGGCGGTAGGTGTGGTCGACGGCGTCGCCGCACGCGAACACGCCTTCGAGGTTGGTGGCCGTGGTGCGCCCCACGACCTGGATGTAACCCTCGTCGTCCAGGTCGATCTGTCCCTTGACGAGCTCGGTGCGCGGCTCGTGGCCGATCGCGACGAACAGGCCCGTGGCGGGCAGGTCGCGCTCCTGCCCGGTCACGGTGTCGCGCAGCGTGAGGGCCTCGACCTTCTTCTCGCCGTCGATGCCGATGACCTCGCTGTTCCACGCGACCTCGATCTTCGGGTCGTTCAGCGCACGGTCGGCCATGATCTTCGACGCGCGCAGCTCGTCGCGCCGGTGCACGAGGGTCACCTTCTGCGCGAACCGGGTCAGGAACGTGGCCTCCTCCATCGCGGAGTCACCGCCGCCGACGACCGCGATGTGCTGGTCGCGGAAGAAGAACCCGTCGCACGTCGCGCACCAGGACACGCCCCGGCCCGACAGGCGCTTCTCGTCGTCCAGGCCGAGCTCACGGTAGGCCGACCCCGTCGCCAGGATGACCGCGCGGGCCCGGTACGTCTCGCCGTTGCCGGTCACGACCGTCTTCACCGGGCCCTGCAGGTCGAGCAGCGTCGCGTCGTCCCACTCGACCCGCGCGCCGAACCGCTCGGCCTGCTTCTGCATGCTCTCCATGAGCTCGGGGCCCATGATCCCGTCCGGGAACCCGGGGAAGTTCTCCACCTCGGTGGTGTTCATCAGCGCGCCGCCCGCGGTGATCGAGCCCGCGAGGACGAGCGGGGCCAGGCCCGCACGTGCCGCGTAGATCGCCGCGGTGTAGCCCGCAGGGCCCGACCCCACGATCACAATCTGCTGAACCTCTGGCATCGACATGCCTCTATGTTGACACTCGTCGATGCAGTCCGGCAAGCCGCCATCGATGAACACCGATATAACAAGGAGTTGCCAACGAGGCACGTGCTCGGGCGCTGGCCTGCGCCCCCACAGCCGTCATGCAGCGTTCGAGCGGTGCACGCCGGTCGTGAGGGCGATGAGTGCTGCGAGGCAGGCGGTCGCGGCGAGGACCGCGAATGTTGCCGGGTAGGAGCCGGTCGCGCTGGTGAAGGCGGCTGCCGCCCAGGGTGCCAGTGCCATCGCGAGCGTGGTGGGGGCGTTGAGGATTCCGAACAGGACGCCGTACGAGCTCGAGCCCCAGCGGTCGCTGATGGCGGTGGACTGCAAGAGCGTGAACGCGCCGCGGGCCACGCCGAGGGCGACGGCTGCGGCGATGAGGGTGAGGGGTGGACCTGCGAGCAGCCCGACGGCGGCGATGGTCAGTCCCGATGCTGCGAGCAGCAGGCTCGCGCGTACGGGTGGAGTGGTGCGTGCGGCTAGCGGTCCGTACGCGATGCGCCCCAAGAGCTGACCGGCGCCGGACAGGCCCAGCGCCCATGCCGCGGCCGTCGGGGTCAGACCGCGCCAGGTCAGCATCGGCACGAGGTGGATGGTGGCGGCGAACATCGCGAACGCGCCCAGGGCAGTGGCGACGGTCAGGGCGACGAATGCTCGAGAGCGCGCGATGGTTCGCCATCCGCCGATGTCCAGGCCGTGGGAGGTTCGGGCGTGGGGCCAGGGGGGCGCGCAGGCCGAGCGCATGCGCGGGGACGGTTGTCACGGCGAGCAGGGCGGCCAGGACGAGGTAGGTCTGGCGCCACCCCGCGTGCTCGACGAGGGTTGCGGTCAGCGGCGCGAAGATCGTGCTCGCGAGCCCGGCTACCAAGGTCAGCACGAGCAGGGCCCGGTTCCGCGCGGGCCCGTACCAGCGGGTGATTGCGGTGAACGCCGGGGCGTAGAGCACCATCGACTGGGCGAGGCCGACCATGATCCAGGCGGCGAGAAACCAGCCCAGGGACGGCGCGAGCGCGACGGCGACGACCGCGATGCTCGCCAGGACAGACCCGGTAGTCATCACCGCCCGGGGGCCGTGGCGATCGATGCGCCTGCCCACCATGACGCCGGCGCCGGCGGCGACCACCAGTGCCGCAGAGAAGGCGGCCGTCGCGCTGGCCTGCGACCAGCCGGTGTCGGCCGTGATGGCCGGCAACGCGACCGGGAAGGAGTAGTAGAGGACGCCCCACCCCACGACCTGGGTCAGGCACAAGGCTGCCAGGGTGCCACGCGGGCCAGCCCGCAGGCGGGCGTCGTCCTTGTCGTGCCGCGTGGTGGTCATGACCGGGTTAGCGTGCGCACGGTCCGGGCGTGCGCACTGACCGCCGCGGCGACGTGGGCGGCGTCGCGGTGTACCCCACGCAGCGTGTTCGAGGCGAACGAGCGCTGCAGCTCCAGCCCCACGAACCCCAGGCCCGGCCGGACGAGCGAGACCCCGCTGCGCTGTCGCGGCACGCCGCGCTCGTCCAGACCGGCCAGGTCACCGAGATAGCCCAGCGCTGGCCGGTACCCGGTGGCCAGGACGAGGGCGTCGACGTGTTCACGCGTCCCATCCGCCCACACCACCTCGTCCTGGTCGACCGCGGTGAACATCGCCCGCGTATCCACGGTGCCGTCCTCCAGCGCTGACCGATACGCGCCGGTGTCCAGGACCAGTGGCCCGCGCACCACGCGCCGAAGCACGGCCGGCGGGAAGCGGTCGAAGCCGGTGACGCGGAACCAGAAGTGCACGTCGCGTCCCAGCGGGCGCTGGACCGCGAACACGACGGGCTCGCGCGTCGCGAGCGTCACGTCGCTCACCTGCGCCAGCTCGTACGCGATCTGCACCCCCGAGTTCCCACCGCCAACGACCACGACGCGCTGTCCGGCGAATGGCGAGGGCTCGCGGTACTGCGCCGCGTGCATCACCCGGCCGGCGAAGCGCTCCAACCCGGCGACGCTCGAGCGGACCGGGTTGGCGAACGACCCCGTCGCCGCGATCACCCCGCTCGCATCGAGCTCGACCCCGTCGTCTGTGCGCACCACGAACCCGGCCTCTGCTGGCTCGACCGCCACCGCCCGGGTGCCCGTGCGCACCTCGACCCCGAGGTGGTCGGCGTACCGCTGCAGGTGCGCGACCACCTCGTCGCGCGCCGGGTAGCGGTCCGGGTCGCCGCCGAAGCCGAACCCGGGGAAGCCGCTGTACCGGGCGGGGGAGAACAGCCGCAGGCTCTCGTAGTACGACGGCCACGACCCCACCGGCCTGTCGCCCGCCTCCAACACGAGCGGTTCAAGACCTCGCGCGCGCACGGCCCTGGCCGCAGCCAGGCCCGACTGGCCAGCACCGATGATGATCACGGGAAGCGTCGATGGCGTCGTCACCCCCGTAACGTATCGACGATGTGGAATATGTCAATAGAACGATGGATGCGGGTACGCTCGAGGGATGAGCACGCCGACAAGCCAAGCAACCGCGGTGGACACTTCGCCGCTCGAGCTGTCCCAGGCGACGCACGACTTCCTCAGCGCGTTGGCCAGCCCCACGCGCCAGCGTGTCCTGTTGCTCTTCGCACGCGGTGCCGAGCTCGCGGTCGGCGAGGTGGCCGAGCGCGCGGGCATCAGTCAGCCCACGGCGTCCCAGCAGCTGCAGATCCTGCGTCGTGGCGGAATCGTCACCTCCCGACGTGAAGGCAGGGTCGTGTTCTACCGAGCTGACCGCGACGGCGTGACACGGGCGTTGGGCGACCTGCAGGCCTATCTCCAGGTGTGCTGCTGAAGCCTGGGGGTCGGGGCGGCCGGGCTGGGCGGGATCGATCGCGAGGGTGTGGCAGCGGGTGCAGGCGTGCTCCTGCACGCATGGGGGACCGCCCAAAGATCACCCGCCGGGATCGGCGGTTCGTTGCGCGTACGCAACACGGGTGCCTAAGATTGGGGCAGCTCACCGCAGTAGCGGCGAGAAGTGAACCCGAGACCCTTCCGGACGGTTGTGGCGCTCGGGTTTCGCGCTTTCTACAGCCGGACGACGCCGTCGACCAGCGGCTCGGCGCGACGACGCGCGTCACCGCCCCGGGCCCACGCCCAGGCGATCGCGTCCGGGATCGCGAGTAGCGGCTCGGCGGCCGCGGTCGCGTGGTCGTACGCCAGCGAGTCCCGGCATCCGTGACGGCCCGTCTCTCGATAGAGCAGGCGCCGGTCGCGCTCTTCCTCGCCTTGCTCGCTCTCGAGCATCAGCCGGGCGCAGCCCGCCTCCGCGATGTTCTCCACGAGCCGCTCCAGGCACGCCGCCCGCCGCTCGATGTTCGTGCGGTACCCCGCGCCGGCCTGGTAGATCGTGACCTGCGCCCCGAGCGTGCCGAGCGTCGACAAGATCGTGTGCTGACGCGCCGGCGACTCCTTGACCATGTGCAACCGGCGCTGGCCGGGCTTCTGCAGCCCCCGCACCGTCTTGCGGGCGAGCGCGAGCTCACCGGGGATGATCACCGCGGCGACGAGCAGGTAGTCCTGCTTCTTGCTCTCGTCGACGAACACGTGACCGCCTCGCAGGGAACGGTCCGGCACGCTGGTAGGCACGACGCAAGGGTACGGACGGCGAACGACACCATCACGCGCGGTACGACGTAGAGCGGCGTCCCGCGGGTGACGGCAGGGTCAGCGGCTGAACTTCTTGCGGAGCTCCGCCTCGTTGACGTTCTCGACCCCGTACTTGCGCAAGACCCGGGCGAAGGCTCGCGCCTTGGCCTCAGGTGTCGACTCACGGGCCGCAGCCCTGTTCGCCTCGAGCTCGGCCTTCTTCAGCTGCTGCTCCATGTGCTTCTGAAGGTCGGCCAGGCCCTTGCTGTCGAACTTGAAGTTCGCCACGGTACGCATCCCCTCGTCGAAGTCACGACTCGCTGGATGCATCGTCTCAGTCAGCACCCACACCTACAGGCGGCTCCGCCTCGTAACTCATCGACCAAGCCCGGCGAAGACCCTCCCGAAACTTGGCCGGTTCCTACAAGGTTGTCGGACACCGCAGAACCGACCGTTTGTCAGGCGTCGCAAAAGAGGGTTCTGCGACGTCTGACAACCCCGGGTTCCCCGACACGCGCGAGGCGCCCCGCCTGCGGCCGTGACCAAGGCTGGCTGCTAGCGCGCCTTGAGGACGCCGATGAACTCGTCGGCCATCGCGAGCTTGCGCGCGAGGTCGGCGCGGCGCTGCTCGGCCGTGTCGACGTAGGCGTCGAGGCGCGCGCGCAGCTCTGCGTCGTCGAGGCCTCCGACGGCGAGACGGTCGGAGATCTCGAGGAGGTCCGCCATCTCCTCGAGCGTGAACCCGAGGGGCTTCATGCGGCGCACGACGAGCAGTCGGTCGACGTCCTGCTCCGTGTAGAGGCGGAACCCGCCGTCGCTGCGGCCCGAGGGGCGCACGAGCCCGACCTCGTCGTAGTGGCGCAGCGTGCGCAGCGACAGGCCAGTGCGGGTAGCGACGGCTCCGATGTGCATCGTGGCCGGTTCGGAGCGGTCGGTCATGGGGGAATTCTCTCGCGTCGACGAGCCTGCGGGGACGACTGGAACTCTACCCTTACGTGAGGGTACAGTTTCCGACGGTCCGGTTCTTCGCGCTCCCGATTCCGCGGGGTCGAGGCCATCCACTCTTCTCGTGCGCAGCGTCGCGTGCCCTTGTCCTGTCCATCCCTGGACCCGGTCGCGTGATCTGGTCCTCGGGGCGTGCGCGCCCCTGACCTCGAAGGAACGCCGCGTGCCGAACGACGCCCGTCCCAGCCTGTCCGATCCCGTCCCCACGCCCCAATCCGTCACGGGTGCGCCCGAGGCCGACGAGTCGTACTCCGTCCTCGCCGCCCTGAAGTCGCCGCGCAGACTGAAGACCGAAGTCCTCGCGGGCCTGGTCGTTGCGCTCGCCCTCATCCCCGAGGCGATCGCGTTCTCGATCATCGCGGGGGTCGATCCCCGGATCGGGCTGTTCGCCTCGTTCACGATGGCGGTGTCGATCGCGTTCCTCGGCGGGCGTCCGGCGATGATCTCTGCCGCGACCGGAGCGATCGCGCTCGTGATCGCCCCGGTCGCCCGTGAGTACGGCATGGACTACTTCATCGCCACGGTGATCCTGGCCGGCATCTTCCAGGTCGCGCTCGGCCTGCTCGGGGTGGCGAAACTCATGCGGTTCATCCCGCGCTCCGTCATGGTCGGGTTCGTCAACGCGCTGGCGATCCTGATCTTCCTGTCCCAGCTGCCGCACCTGCAGGGCGTGCCGTGGATGGTCTACCCGCTGGTCGCCGTCGGCATCGCGATCATGGTCCTCATGCCGCGCTGGACGAAGATCGTGCCGGCTCCGCTAGTGGCGATCGTGCTGCTGACCGCCGCGACCGTGACCGCCGCGATCAACGTGCCGACCGTCGGCGACGAGGGCGAGCTGCCCGACTCCTTGCCGTCGCTGTTCTTCCCCGACGTCCCGCTGAACCTCGAGACGCTGCAGATCATCGCGCCGTTCGCGCTCGCGATGGCCCTGGTCGGGATCCTCGAGTCCCTGCTGACGGCCAAGCTCGTCGACGACGTCACCGACACCCACTCGAACAAGACCCGCGAGGCCTGGGGCCAGGGCGCCGCGAACGTCATCACCGGCTTCTTCGGTGGCATGGGCGGGTGCGCCATGATCGGCCAGACCATGATCAACGTGAAGGCCTCCGGGGCGCGCACGCGCATCTCCACGTTCCTCGCCGGCGTCTTCCTGCTGATCCTCGTCGTCGGTCTCGGCGACGTCGTCGCCATCATCCCCATGGCCGCCCTCGTCGCCGTGATGATCATGGTCGCGATCGGCACCTTCGACTGGCACTCCGTGCAGCTCGGCACCCTCAAGCGCATGCCGAAGTCCGAGACGGCGGTCATGCTCGCCACCGTCGTCGTCACGGTCGCGACCCACAACCTCGCCTACGGCGTGATCGTCGGCGTCCTGGTCGCCATGGTGCTGTTCGCGCGCCGCGTCGCGCACTTCACGACCGTCACCCGTCTGGATGCCTCGGACACGGACGACCAGCGCGTCTACGCCGTCGAGGGCGAGCTGTTCTTCGCCTCGTCCAACGATCTCGTCTACCAGTTCGACTACGCCGGCGACCCGCGCAACATCGTCATCGACATGAGGAACGCCCACGTGTGGGACGCATCCACCGTCGCGACGCTCGACGCGATTCGCACGAAGTACGAGGCGAAGGGCAAGACCGTCACCATCGTCGGCGCCAACCCCGACACCACCGAACGCCTCGACCGCCTCGGTGGCAAGCTCGGCGCGGGACACTAAGGGACGGCAGGAAGCACCCGTGAAGTGGGCTCCCCATCGGGCACCGCAGAGCATCGCTGCGCCCGATCGGGGGTGACCTCACCACGGACATTCAAGAGAGAGATGGCGAGAGCGTCGCGCATGGGCGATTGGGCGCCGAGCCGAGTCTATGAGTCCGGCGCCTTGACGAGGTGGACGGGACTCTACGCTGCGCGCTGCGGGGCGTCGGTATGGTCGTGCAATGGGCAAGAACCGCGCGCTTCTCGTCGGGCTCGGCATCTGTGCGGGCGTCATCATCGTGACCCTCGTCGTCATCACGCTGGTAACCGGCTGACGCCGGACGTCACCGCACCGAGGAGCGACGACTCCCCGAGAGAGACCGCCCACGATCACCTCGCGGGGATCGGCGGCTTGTTGCGCGGGATGATCACCGCGGCGCATCCCCTCGTCGAAGTCACGACTCGCCTGGATTTAATCGTCTCAGTCAGCACCCACACCCACATGCGGCTACGCGCCTCGTGACTCATCGACAAGGCCCGCCGAGAGTCGCGCGAGACTTGGCCGGTTCCTACAAGGTTATCGGACACCGCAGAACCGACCGTTTCTCGGACGTCGCACAACCAGGTTCTGCGACGTCCGTGAAACGTGGGTTCTGCATCACGCGGCGTTGCTACGAGTCCCTCTTCGCGAGGTGGGCGTTGAGGGCGGTGCGATCGGCGTCGCCGTCGCGGTCGGCTTGGCGGCCTGGGCGGTGGACGGTGCGATTCGTCGTCCGCGGGTCCATTGGACGGCGACGACGATCGCGCGATCAGGTCGGGGGCTCGCCGGCTCCCCAGGCGATGGAGCTGCCGTCGGCTTGGTCGTCGAGCAAGGTGGTGGTGGCGGTGTATCCGATGGATGCCCACCAGTCGGCGGCGAGGATCTGCTGGTCGGCTATGACGGCGACGCCGAAGAACGCGTGGAACGCCATGGCGATGAGCAGGATGAGCGGGCGGATGGGGTAGGCGGCGCGGGTGGGGCCGGGGTCGATCCCGGGGACGACCCAGAAGAACAGGTACCCGCACCGGTGGTCCGCGGTCAGGGCGGCGCCGTCTACCGGGTGGTCTCGAGCGCAGGCACAGCAGGCTTCTCGCGCTCGGGCGTCGCGCGGGGGCGACGGTGCGCGCGCACCACCGTGATGGCGACGGCGACCACGAACAGGACGAACCCCACCCAGACCATCACCTGGGTGACGTTGAGCCCCGCCCCGTCCGAGCCCGGCGTGCGCCCGCCGTCACGGCCCGTCGCGGTGACGAGCAGGACGACGACGATCGTCGCCGAGACCGCGAGGCGACCGACCCAGCGTCCGGCCGTGTCCAGCGCGGACCGCCCGGGCGTGCGGGCCGGCGCGAGCAGCCGCACCAGGAGCAGCCCGGCGACGGGCAGCTGCAGCAGCCAGATCGTGGTGCGGAACGCCCCGTCGTACCAGACGTTCGTCCCGTACAGCAGGGTGTGCCACACGCTCAGCACGTACACGAGGATGATCGAGGCGTGTAGCGCCTGCCACACGCGCGGGCCCATCCACCGGCGCGCGTAGAACGCCAGGCCGAGCGGGATCGACAGGTACAGCGCCAACAGCCCGATCAGGATCGCGATCTGCCCCGTGCCCGAGGAGTAGCCGCCCGGTACGAATACGTCCACGAACGCGCCCCACAGCAACGCCGGCGTCGAGAGTCCGTCCGCGTTCTCCCGGACCAGCTCGGCGAAGAACCAAAACGCGTGCGCGAACATCAGGCCGATCGTCGTCAGGCTCGTCGTGCGGTGCCACCGCTCCAGACGTGCCGTCGACACCGGCATCCACGCCGGGCGCCGCGAAGACCGCACCAGCCCGAGCATCACCGTGATCCACGCCCAGAACAGACCCGACCACCCGAACGCCTGGCACAGCCAGTACATCCAGTACAGCGGCGCGTCCGCGAGGAACGGCATCACCTCGATCGTCGTCGACGTGCCCTGCGCGACCCGCCAGTACAACAGTGCGAAGATCGCGAGCGTCAGCACCAACGCGGCCGTCGCGTCCTTCCACGACGCCCGCAGGTCCTCGCGCAACGCCGCGCCATCGAACTGCGCACCCCTGCCAGTCGTCATCGACCACACCTCTGTCCAGGACGATGACCACGCCGTCACCGTCGACCGGCCTCGACCGTACTGGCACCTTTTGACGGCCGTCAAGCAAAAGTAGTGCGCCGCGAACGACTGGTGGCGTGGTGCGGCAGTCTTCGACCCGACTCGAAGACCATGGTTTCGCGCGCGTCACACCGGCCGAGATTGACCCATCGCCGCTCAGCGATATTATCGCCATATGACGATGATGCCTGGGGTTGTGCCGCGACCGGTGGATCGGCAGATCGATGTCGTGGCCACGGCGGTGTACGCGGAGCTGTTCCATGCGCTGTCCGAGCCGACGCGGTTGGCGATCGTGCAGCACCTGGCGATCGGTGAGCACCGGGTGCGGGATCTGGTGGAGCACATGGGGTTGGCGCAGTCGACGGTGAGTGGGCACCTGGGGTGCCTGCGTGAGTGCGGGCTGGTCACGGTGCGCGTAGAGGGACGGTCGTCGTGGTTCTCTTTGTCCGAGCCCGAGCTGTTGGCGGGCCTGTTGGTGGGTGCCGAGCGGTTGCTGGGCGCGACGGGTGAGAAGGTGCGGCTGTGCACTCACCTGGTGCATCCGGAGACGTCGGGGGAGGGGGCCTGATGGGCGCGGGGCACAGTCACGGTCCGGCCGATGCGACCGGTGGGGCGGCTCCGGACCTTCGTCGCCGGCTCGCGATCGTGTTCGGGCTGACGTCGACGGTCGTGGTGGCGCAGGCGATCGGGTCGTGGGTCACGGGAAGCCTGGCGCTGTTGACCGACACGGCGCACGCGTTGACGGACGCCACGGGTTTGCTGGTCGCGTTGATCGCCGCCACGTTGATGCTCAGGCCGGCGAACAAGCACCGCACGTGGGGATTCCGGCGGATCGAGGTGATCGCCGCGCTCGCGCAGGCGACGTTGTTGATTGTGGTCGGGGTGTACGCAGCGGTCGAGGGGGTGCGGCGCCTGGTGGAGCCGCCCGAGGTGCAGTCGTCCGAGCTGCTGGTGTTCGGCATCGTGGGCCTGGTCGCGAACATCACGGGGATCGTGATCCTGTCCTCCAGCCGGGGCGCGAACTTCAACATGCGGGCCGCGTTCTTGGAGGTCCTCAACGACGCGCTCGGCTCGCTGGGCGTGATCGTGGCGGCGATCGTAATTACGACCACGGGGTTCCAGCGGGCGGACGCGATCGCGGGCCTGTTCATCGCGGCGCTGATCGTGCCGCGCGCGGTGACGATCCTGCGAGAGACGACGAGCGTGCTGATGGAGTTCACGCCGAAGGGTCTGGACCTGGACCAGGTCCGGGCGCACATCCTCGGTCTGGCGCACGTGCGTGACGTCCACGATCTGCACGCCTCGACCGTGGCGACGGGGCTGCCGACGATCTCCGCGCACGTGGTCGTCGACGACGAGTGCTTCACCGACGGGCACGCCCCGACGATCCTGCATGACATCCGCGAATGCGTCGCAGAGCACTTCCCGGTCTCGCTGGAGCACTCGACGTTCCAGCTCGAGACCGAGCGCCTGCGCGAGCACGAGCCCGCTGATACCCGGCACGCCTGAGTAGCCGCGGCAAGGTCGGGGCGGGGTTCAAGTATTGCCGTCGCCGAGTCGGCGCAGGTAGTCGTTGTAGGCGTCGAGCTCGGGGTCGCCGTACTGGTCGATGCGACGGTCGGCCGCCCGGGTGCGGCGGGTCTCGTCCTTGTTCCAGCGCACGAAGATGATCAGCAGCATGATCAGCGAGGGCAGCTCGCCATAGGACCAGGCCAGCGCCCCGGCGACGCCCTGGTCGGCGAGCACGTCCACTCCCCAGGTCGCGGGTGGGTGGGTGAATGCGGAGACCAGGGGGGCGCTAGCCATCATGACGATGACGCCGAAGAACGCGTGGGTGGGCATCTCGATGAACATGTCCGCCGCCCGCCCGAGGTGTCCCTGGGGTCGGGGTAGCGGGTCGCGGGAAAGCACGGGGATGGTGAACAGGATCCCCGCCAGCAGGAACAGCAGCTCGAGGGAGAGGTGTCCGGTCCATGTGCCCAGGAGGTTGCCGGCGAGCGGGCTGAGGTACAGGGCGTAGAAGCACAGCAGGAACAGCGGGATCATCAGGGCTGGGTGCAGCACGACCTGACCGGCCCCTGATCGCAGGCCCCACCGGGCGGCGATGAGCACGGGCCGCCCCATCCGGGTATGAGGGGTGGCGCGCAGAAGCAGCGTGCCGGGGCGGCCCAGGACCAGCAGCGGCGGGACGGCCATCATGAGGGTGAGCTGCTGGAACATGAACACCGAGTACATCTCCAGGCCGTAGCCCTCCACGCCGGCGCCCATCACCACGACCAGGACGGCGCACCCGGTGAGGAAGGACAGCGTCGCCCACGGCGACCAGCGCCGCCCGCTGGCCCAGACGCGGATCGCGCCGGCCAGGTACGCCGCGGCGGCGAGGAGCCCGAGCACGGGGATGACCGGGATGGGCTGCAGCGTCGGGGCGAGGAACGTCTCCCATGACGGGGGCTCGGTCGGCAGCCACACGGGGCCGTCGAACTGCGTTGGGAGCAGAGGGCCCATGCGCACCTGCACCTCCGTTCCTGCCGCCGGGACGGGTCCGGACGCTAGCAGACCTGGCCGGGAGCGCCCTCGGCTCGGGTTCAGGTCGTACCTCTATCATCACCCTCGTCATGGGCACCTCGACTCGACCTCGCGTGGGCGCGGCCGCAACGCGGCTCGTGCTCGTCTTCGCGCTGCTCGCGTTGACCGGACTGTTCGCCCTCACCACCGTCGACTCGACCGCGCCGGCCGCCGCCGGTGTGGTGGCTGCCGAGCACGTCACCCAGGACCCGTCCGCCGAAGAGGCTGCTGCGCAGCTCGGTGGCAGCGAGGTGCCGCACGGTGAGGTGCTGACTTTGCTGTGCCTGTGCGCGCTGCTGATCGCCGGTGTCGTCATCGCAGCCCGGGGCGCGATGCTGCACCGCTCCACGAGACGCCTGCCCGGTCTTCGTACCCTCGTGGGTGTCTTGCGAGCCGCACGGAGACCCGTTGTCGCCGATCCATGGGTCTGGGGGGTCAGCCGGACGTAGTCGTCCGGCCGCCACGACGCGCCAGCACCGCCTGGCCTGCGGTCGCTGACCGCCTCGCTCACCTCCCCCCGCACCACCACGCTGGGCCCTCGTCGACGCTTCGCCCCCGGATGTTCGACACGAGTTGAGCGCACCCTTGTTCCTGTGCACCCTTGCTGCGCATTCTTGGCGCGGCATGGGCCGTCTTCGGAGGAGACCCGACGATGGAGATCTCTGCTTTGAGCGTGCTGCTCGTGTGGTCCAGCGCCACCGCCCTGGTCATCGCCTTGATCGCGTTCGCGGTCGACCTCGCTCAACGTGCCGACCCGCGCGGCGGCCAGCGCGTGAACCCAGCGGCGACGGCGGTCACCATGCCGCGTCGCGCGGCCGGGATCGCGATGGCCACCACCTGGCTCGCCACGGGGCTGCTCGTCGTTGCGATCGTGCTGCGTGGCATGGCGGCAGGGCGCACCCCGTGGGCGAACATGTACGAGTTCACCCTGGTGGGTACGTGCGCGGCCCTGCTCGCGTTCCTCGTGCTGAATGCACGCCGGGACCTGCGGTTCGCCGGCACGTTCGTCACCGGCGTCGCTGCGCTGTTCCTGGTCCTGGCGCTGAACGCGTTCTACACCCCGGCCACGGGCTTGTTCCCCGCGCTGCAGTCGTACTGGCTCGTGATCCACGTCGGCGTCGCGATCGGCGCAACCGGGATCTTCACCGTCAGCGCGATCCTGTCCGCGCTGCAGCTGCTGCGTGACCACCGCGACGAGGGCGGGGTCGTGCTGGGGCGGCGCTGGTGGCGGTGGCTGGACGTGATGCCGGAGCCGGCCGCGCTCGAGTCGACGTCTTTCCGGCTCAACGCGGTGGGGTTCGTCGCCTGGACCTTCACGCTGATCGGTGGGGCGATCTGGGCCGAGAGCGCGTGGGGTCGCTACTGGGGATGGGACCCGAAGGAGGTGTGGACGTTCATCATCTGGATCGTCTACGCCGCCTACCTGCACGCGCGCACCACACGCGGCTGGACAGGTCGCCGCGCCGCCTACCTCGTCCTGGTCGGATATAGCTGCGTGCTGTTCAACTTCACGGTGGTGAACCTGCTCATCAACGGCAAGCACTCCTACTCCGGGCTGACCGCCGGATGAACGGCGCGACACGGCACGACGTCCTGGTCGTCGGAGGTGGCCAGGCGGGGCTCGTCACCGCGGCCCTGCTCGCCCGCGCCGGCGTGGACTACGTCGTGCTCGACGCGGGCGAACGCCCCGGAGCCAGCTGGGCCCGGCGCTGGGACTCGCTGCGGCTGGTCACTCCGGGCCGCTACACGGCCTTGCCCGACTTCCCCAACCCGTGGCCCGGCGCCTACTACCCGACGAAGGACGAGGTCGCGGCCTACCTCGCCGACTATGCGCGCCACCACGACCTGATCGTGCGTCACGGCGTGCGTGTCGACCAGCTCAGCGTCGACAACGCCGGGGTGTTCGTCGCCTCGGGGACGCACGGGGCGACCACGGCGCGGCGCGTGGTCGTGGCGACCGGCGCGTTCCACACGCCGTTCGTTCCCGACCTCGCCCACGGGACCGCCGAGCACATCGTGCAGCTGCACTCGCACGACTACCGCGGTCCGCAGGCGACACCGGGGAGACGGGTCCTGGTCGTGGGTGGCGGCAACTCCGGCGCACAGATCGCGCTCGAGCTCGCCCGCGACGACCGCGAGGTCCACCTCGCCTGTGCGGGCAGGCTGCGCAGCGTGCGGCAGGCGTTCGCTGCCGGGCCCGCGCTGTGGTGGATGACGCGCACCGCCACCCTGCGCGCCTCTGGCGGCGTTCTCGGTCGTCGGCTGCGGATGACCGACCCCGTGATCGGGATCTCCGACGCCGACCTGTGGGCGCTGGGCGTGCGCGTTCGCGAGCGGGTGCGGCAGGTGACCGGCCCGGACGCGGTGCTCGCGGATGACACGACCTGCCGGCCGGACACGATCGTGTGGGCGACCGGGTACCGCCACGACGACTCCTGGATCGCCGTTTCCCGGGCGCTGAACCCGCACGGCGCCCTAGTCCACGACGACCACCGCACCCGGATCGCGGGCCTGCACGTCATCGGGCGGCCGTGGCAGCGCACCCGCGGTTCAGCACTGCTCGGCTTCGTCGGCGATGACGCACGCCGCATGGTCGGCAGCATCCTCAACGATCGTCCCGCGACCGATCACCGCAACCCCGTCGCCCTGGAAGAGGACCACCCGTGACCATCCCGTGGACCGCCATCATCGCGGGGGTCGTGCCCTCCATCGGCGTCGGACTGCTGTTCTGGCTCGCGATGCGCGCGATCATTCACGCCGACCGCAACGAACGCAACGCCCTCGCCGAGCTCGAGCGCCAGCAGGCCGCGGCCGACGGCACCCGGCACCCCGACCCCGCTACGGCGACTTCATCTGAAGGCAACGGCATCGACCGTGCCGAGCCTGCTCCGGGGGCACCCGACGACCCGAGCGGCGCCGCCGTCTCGCAACCCACTACCCAACCGCCGAGGAACCCATGACGACCCGACGAGTCCTGCAGTCCCTTCTCCTGGTTGGCGTGATCGGACTGGTCGCCATCCTGGTCTGGTTCATCTTGTCCTCGGGGACCGATGACGGCGCAGCCGCGCCTAGCGGTGACCCTCAGGTCGTGCGAGACAACAGCCACGTCCTAAACCAGGCACCCGAGGAGAAGGCCGTTCTGGTCGAGTTCCTCGACTTCGAGTGCGAGGTCTGCCGCGCCTACTACCCGACCGTCGAGCAGCTGCGCGAGCGCAATGCCGACGAGCTCACCCTGGTGATCCGCTACTTCCCGATCCCCTCGCACGCCAACGCGAACAACGCCGCGATCGCGGTCGAGGCCGCCGCCCGCCAGGACCAGATCGAGGCGATGTACCAGCAGATGTACGCCACGCAGGCCGAGTGGGGCGAGGCACGCGAGTCCAAGGCCGAAGTGTTCCGCGGCTTCGCCCAGGACATCGGCCTGGACATTGAGCAGTATGACGCCGACGTGGCCGACCCCGACGTCGCAGCCCGCGTCCAGTCCGACTTCGACGAAGGCGTACGCCTGGGAGTGCAAGGCACCCCCACGTTCTTCCTCGACGGCGAGAAGCTGACCGTGCAGACGCCCGAAGACCTGATTCGGGCCGTCGAGGGCGCGCTCGGCCAGTGAGTGTCACCGAGACCGTCTTCTCCGGCGGCCTGCTCCTGGCCCTCCCACTCGCCATGGTCGCCGGGCTGGTCTCGTTCGCCTCGCCGTGCATCCTGCCGCTCGTGCCGGGCTACCTGGGGTACGTGGGCGGGATGGGGCGCGAGGTCTCGCGGCGGCGCCTCATGCTCGGGGTCGGGCTGTTCATTGCCGGGTTCACCGTCGTGTTCGTCGCCTACGGAGCCCTGTTCGGCGCGCTCGGGTCCTGGCTCGTGCAGCGCCAGGACCTCATGATCCGCGTCTTCGGGGTCCTGGTGGTCCTCATGGGCTTGGTGTTCGTTGGGCAGGTCGGGCCGTTGCAGCGCGTGGTGCGTCCGTCCTGGACTCCGCGGGTAGGGACCGTCGGAGCCCCGGTCTTGGGGGTGGTGTTCGGTCTCGGCTGGACCCCGTGCCTGGGCCCGACGCTCGTGGCCATCTCCGCGCTCAGCGTGGACGCCGGTACGGCCGGACGCGGGGCGCTACTCGCTCTCGCGTACTGCTTCGGCCTGGGAGTCCCGTTTGGCCTGGTCGCGTGGGGCTTCGGGTGGGCGAAGCGTTCCACCACGTTCCTCCGCGAACACCTGCGCGCAATCAACATCGCCGGCGGCGCCGTGCTCGTCCTCATCGGCCTGGCCATGGTCACCGGACTGTGGACCGTCCTGATGACGACGATGCAGGGTTGGGTCGGTGGTTTCGTCACGCCGATCTAGTCGGCAACAAGCACCATCGCCCGATCCCAATGGCGCGACCAGACCGGGGGTGGTGCGTGGCGGGACGAAAGCCACATGGACCCACGACGGCGCACGCCACCACGCAGGCTGTCGCCCAGAGGAACAGGAACCCGACAGCAGCCGCGGCGATGGCAAGGCCGATATCGATCGCCAACCACACCTTGCGCCCTGGCGGCCAGTGCTGGCGTCGGATTCACAGGAGAAAGACGACCGTCGCCGGGATGGAGACCACGACACCGGTGACCGCACCCAGCGACTACTCGCCGAGGCGTTCCAGGTCGTCAGATGGAAGAGCATGTTATGCCGAGCTGCCACTGGAACGCGGTGTTGCCACCACCCAGCCGTTGCTAGGCCTCGCACGCGGCCTACCGCGCCACTTCCGCCTGTCAGGTGTGCACCGAGGGAGAGCGGCAGCACGATCGCGGCTCGCGCGAGATCCGCGGCAACGTCCGGAGGTGGGCTGAAGCTGCATCGCGCGATGCCTATCCGGGCACCTGGTCGTCTCGACGCTCATCCCACGATCGTCAGGGTCAGCAGGGTGATGTTGAGCACGACGATGACCGCAGCGATGGCGCACGCCGATAGGTGCAGCAGGGCGCCGTTGCGCCGCGCACCCATCATCCCCGCGTCGCGGGTAGCCAATACCAAGGGAATCAGTGCGAACGGGATACCGAAACTGAGTACGACCTGGCTGATGACGAGCATGCTCGTCGGCGGAACGTCGGTAGCAAGCAGTAGGAGCGCCGGGGTGAGGGTGACCAAGCGTCGGACTAGAAGAGGGATGCGTGTCCGCAGAAGGCCGCGCATGATCTCCGCCCCGGCGTACGCCCCGACTGAGGTCGAAGCGAGTCCTGACGCGAGCAGACCGACGGCAAAGAGCACCGCGATTGTGGGTCCGAGTGCTGCTGCGATTGCTGTGTGGGCCCCGCTGATCGTGTCGGTTCCGTCCCGCCCAGCAAGGTTGGTCGCCGCCAGAAGGAGCATCGCAATGTTCACCCCACCGGCGATTGCCAGCGCGATGACGACGTCCCAGCGTGTCGCACGCAGAAGATGCGCAGTCTCCAGGTCCGTACGCGATCGGCCGTGCCGATCGCGCGCGAGGGAGGAGTGCAGGTAGATCACGTGGGGCATGACGGTCGCGCCGAGCATTGACGCCGCGAGCAGGACGGACTGCGGGCCATCGAAGCGAGGAACGAGCCCGGCCGCGGCCTGTGCCCACGGCGGTGGGGTGACAAAAAGGCCAGCCGTGAAGCCGACGGTGAGCACGACAAGCAGACCGGTGATGACGAACTCGAAATGACGCTGGCGCCGTCGGTGCTGAAGCACGAGAAGCGCCAGGGAGACCACGCCCGTGATCACGCCGCCCAGCACGAGCGGCAGATCGAATAGGAGGTTCAGGGCGATGGCCCCGCCGATCACCTCAGCAAGATCAGTGGCCGCCGCGACGAGCTCGGCCTGGCCCCAATAGGCGAGACGGGCGGGCCGAGTAAGCCGCTGCCCTAGCACCTCAGGAAGTGAGCGACCCGTGACGATCCCCAGCTTCGCGGACAGATACTGCACCACCACGGCCATCGCATTCGCCCCGACCAGAACCCACACGAGCAGGAACCCGAACTGCGCCCCGGCGGAGACGTTCGCCGCGACATTGCCCGGGTCGACGTAAGCGACCGACGCGACGAACGCGGGCCCCAGAAGGCGAAGCAAACCGAGCCGCTCGGTCCGCGGCGCCGCCCGCCTCGAGTCCTGCCCGACTGCAAGATCCATGTAGCCGAACTATACTCTTCGTGTTCCCGAACTCTCTGTCGGCCTCGTTGCGTTCCTTCCTCTAGATCGTGGAAGTCGGTGTCGGCGCGGGTCGTGTCGGTGCAGGCACCGTCGGCAGCGCGGTAAGGGTGGCGGTCCCGCGTGCGGCGCGGACGCCGTTGAGGATGACGACGACCTCGGCGATCTCGTGGACGAGCACGACGCCGGCCAGGCCCAGCACGCCGAACAGCGCGAGCGGGAACAGTACGACGATGATCGCCAGGGCGAGCACGATGTTGCCGGTCATGATGCGCCGCCCGCGCCGGGCGTGGGCCAGGCCCTGGGGGACCAGGCGCAGGTCGTTGCCCGTGAACGCGACGTCGGCGGACTCGATCGCGGCGGCCGACCCACCGACGCCCATCGCGATCCCGACGTTCGCCGCGGCGAGGGCGGGGGCGTCGTTCACGCCGTCGCCGATCATCGCGGTGGGCACGTGTTCGGCCGAGGCGCGCACGGCCTGCTCCTTGTCCTGGGGCATCTGGGCGGCACGGACCTCGCTGATGCCGGCCTGGGCGGCCAGCGCGCGGGCGGTGCGCTCGTTGTCCCCGGTGAGCATGGTGACCGTGACACCGTCCTGGGCGAGCTGGCGCACGGCGTGGGCGGCCTCGGGGCGCAGCTCGTCGCGGATCCCGACGAGCGCGACCGGCTCGTCGCCGGCGGCGACCACGACGACGGTCATGCCCTGCCCCTCCAGGGTCGCCGCGTCGGGCTCGAACGGACCGGGATCGATCCACCGGGTCGTGCCCACGCGGACCTGCACGCCGTCGACGGTGCCGTGCAGCCCGCGACCGGGCAGCTCCTGGACGTCGCCCGCCGGGCGCACCGGCGCGGATGCGGCGGCGAGGATCGCCGCGGCCAGGGGGTGGGTGCTGCGCGCCTCGAGCGCGCCGGCCCAGGCCAGAGCCTGCTCGCGGGTGGTGCCGGGGCGGGTCCTCACCTGCACGACCTCGGGCCGGTTGCGGGTCAGGGTGCCGGTCTTGTCGATCGCGACGGCGCGCACGGTGCCGAGCTCTTCGAACGCCGCCCCGGACTTGACGATCATCCCGAACCGGCTCGCGGCGCCGATCGCGGAGATGACGGTGACGGGCACGGCGATCGCCAGCGCGCACGGAGACGCGGCGACGAGCACGACCAGGGCCCGCTCGGTCCACAAGCCCGGGTCGCCGACGACGAAGCCCCACACCACGACCAGCGCCGCGGCGACGAGCACGATCGGCACGAGCGGCTTCGCGATCCGGTCCGCCAGGCGCGCTCGCTCGCCCTTGCGCGCCTGGGCCTGCTCGACGAGGTGCACGATCGTGGTCAGGGAGTTGTCGCGCCCGTCCGCGCTCGCCTCGACCAGCAGGGCCCCGCCGCCGTTGATCGCGCCGGCGGGCACGGCGTCGCCCGGGCCGACCTCGACCGGGATGGACTCCCCGGTGATGGCGGAGGTGTCCAGCGAGCTGCGCCCGGACGTCACGACGCCGTCGGTCGCCAGGCGTTCCCCGGCCCGCACGACCAGCAGGTCGAGCTCGCGCACGTCCGCGGCGGGGATCTCCACGTCCCCGGACAGGCGCGAGACCCGTGCCGTGGTGGGCATGAGGTCGAGCAGGGCGCGCAGGCCGTGCTTGGCCCGGTCCATCGCACGGTCCTCGAGGGCCTCGGCGATGGAGAACAAGAACGCCAGCGCCGCGGCCTCCCCGACGTGGCCGAGCGCGACGGCCCCGACCGCGGCGATCGTCATGAGCAGCCCGACCCCGAGCTTGCCGCGCGCCAGGCGCCGCACCGCACCGGGCACGAACGTCCACGCGCCGGCCAGCAGGCTCGCGCTCTGCACCACCAGCGCGGGCGTGGCCAGGTCCGACCACTCCAGGGCGTACCCGACGGCGAGCAGCACACCCGAGAGCGCGGGCAGCAGCAGCGCACGATCACGCCACCACGGCGCGAGCTCCTCGTCCTCGCCGTCGTGCTCGTCGTGGCTGTCGGCGGGCGCGCCGTCGGGCGTGCGCGGCGAAGCAGGCGTCAGGCCCAAGCCGGTCACCAGCGCGGGACGGTCCTCGAGCTCGTCGTCGCCCCCGCAGCACTCGCGGCTCACTGCTCGTCCTCGCACGCGGTGCAGCCCGGGACGTCGCACACCGGGTTCGAGCACTCGCGGCCTTCGCGGACGTCCAGGACCACGCGCATCAGCTCGTCCAGCGCCGCGGACAGGTGCGGGTCCGCGATCGTGTACTGGGTGCGGCGCCCGTCGGGCTCCGCAAGCACCAAACCGCACCCACGCAGACACGCCAGATGGTTGGACACGTTCTGCCGGCTCAACCCCAGGGCGTCGGCGAGGTCGGCCGGGTACGCCGGGCCGACGAGGAGACGTTCGAGGATGCGCGCGCGCGTCGGGTCACTCATCGCCCTCCCCAGGCGACCCATGACTTCTACACGATCACCAGTGTTCAGCATGTGCTGAACTATACAGTGCAGCGTGAACCTGCGATCCGATCCCATCGACAAGTGTCAGTTATTATCGGTCTGTGTCGATCATAGATACCGAAGTATGTGTGGCGAGTACGGCGGACGTCGAGCCGGCGGTCGCGTTGTTCCGGTCGCTGGGAGATCCCGCGCGACTGGCGATCGTGCGCCGACTGGCTGTGGGTGAGGCGCGGGTCGCGGAGCTGACGCGCGACCTCGGCTTGGCACAGTCGACAGTGTCCTCGCACGTGGCCTGTCTCAAGGACTGCGGTCTGGTCTCCGGCCGCATGGAGGGTCGACGGGTCTTCTACTCCCTGGCCCGCCCCGAGCTGCTGGACCTGCTGGGAGCGGCCGAGACGCTGCTCGCCGCCACCGGTAGCGCCGTCGCCCTGTGCCCGACCTACGGCGTGGACGGGCAGGACTCGGCATGCTGAGCACGATCGCGGCCGCGGCCGGGCTGTTCGTCGCGACCAACATCGACGACATCGTGGTCCTGACCGTCCTGTTCGCCGTCGCCGCACGCGGGACCTCACGACTGCGCGGCTGGCAGATAGTCGCCGGGCAGTACCTCGGGCTCATCACCCTGATCGCGGTCAGCTTCCTCGCCGCCCTCGGCCTGACGATCGTCCCGGACGAGTGGGTGGGCCTGCTCGGCCTGATCCCGCTCGCGATCGGCGTCCTGGCACTGGTGCGCACCCTGCGCGGCAAGGACGACGACGAGGCAGAGTCCGCGCTCAAGGCCGTCGGGCTCCTCGGCGTCGCCGGCATCACGATCGCCAACGGCGGCGACAACATCGCGATCTACACCCCGGTGTTCCGCACCATCTCGACCACCGACACCCTAGTCACGATCACCGTGTTCCTCGTGCTCCTCGCCCTCTGGTGCCTGCTCGCACGCGCGATCGGCACCAACGAGAAGGTCACCGAAGCGCTCGAGAAGGTCGAGCACTGGCTCGTGCCCGTCGTGTTCATCGGCCTCGGCATCTTCATCCTGATCGAGTCCGGCACCCTCGCCCACATTGCCAGCCTGACATGACCACTCAGCCTCGCCGTCGCCGCGCTGCCGCCGTGTCCGCGTGGGTGGAACAGGGAACCACCGAGACGCCACGCACCCTCGTGGATTCCCCGGCGCAACTGCGGCGGTTCCTGCTCGCATTCGCCGTCGCAGCCAGCGCCGTGCTGATCGACCAGGGGACCAAAACCCTCGCCCTCACATACCTCAGCGAGCACGAGCGCATCCCGCTGCTTGGCGACGCGCTCGGCCTTCAGCTCGCGTTCAACCCCGGCACTGTCATGTCATTCGGAGCCGACGCAACCTGGGTGCTTACCGTCGTCGCCACCGCCGCATCCGTCGCTCTACTCGTCGCTGCAAGCCGTGCCCACACGGTCGGATGGGCGGTAGCGATCGGACTCCTGTGGGGAGGCGCGGTCGGAAATCTGCTGGACCGCCTCCTGGCCCCGCCCGGCTTTGGGCGAGGCCATGTCACCGACTTCCTCGCCTACGGGAACCTCTTCATCGGCAACCTCGCTGACGTCGTCCTCGGCGCCGGGGTTGCCCTGAGCCTCCTACTCTCCCTTTCAAACCGTCAGGTCCCGCGTTCGTCCTCCCAGCGCGAGACCGCCGCCGGTCGGTGGACTGGCGACGCGCACGGCGTCGCGGCAAGTGAGCGAGGGCAGGCACATGAAGGTTGAGCTCCTAGTCATCGACGAGTGCCCGAACGAAGTTCCCGCCCTGGAAGTACTGCGCCGGGTCCTGGACAAGACCGGGATCGACGCGGCGATCGCCACCGTGGTCATCACCGACGACGACCAGGCCCAGGCCCATGGCTTCCACGGATCGCCCTCGTTCCACGTCGACGGACGCGACCTGTTCCCTGTGCCCACGGTGCGCCCTGGCGTTGCGTGCCGCGTCTACCCCACGACAGCGGGACTGCGCGGCGTGCCCGACGACCACTCTCTGACCGCCGCCCTCATGGACCGCGTCGGGCGCTGACCCGCGCTCGTCCACCGCCGCGACCTACGGCGCCGGCCCCCGCGCCTGTGCCGGGCGACGCGGTCGGTGCCGGTGGACCGCCCAGCCCGTGAGCGGTGCCCCGACCACCGTCGGCAGGACCCAGAACGACCAGTCCGGCAGCCGTTCCCAGATCGGCAGGTGCGGGCCGTTGTCGACGTAGAACGCGGTCAGCATCGCGATGTACGCCAGACCCATCCACGCGATGTGCGCCCCGTCGCTCTCACCGCGGCGCCGGTTGCGCCACCCGAGGAGCACGGCGGCCAACGCGATCCCCCCGAGCGCGGCCAGGTGGACGGTTGCCGGCCAACGGATCACCACCATGACGACCATCGACCCGAAGAGAGCGGCGATCCCACCGAGGAACACGCGACCAGCCCCGACGTGCCACCGACCGCCCTTGCGCGCGAGCATCGCGACCAGCCCCGCGAGCACCGCCGTGACGCCCGCGGCGATGTGCACCAGCAGAGCGAGGTCGAACACCGGACCCGCGTCCGGCTCCGGCAACCCCGGGATGTCGATCATGGTCGCCTCCGACGCCCGAGCATCCGATCTCAGCGTCTCACCGACCGGCCCGCCGCACCCCCGCCGCTTCTCGCACGAACTTGGCGACTTCCTACAAGGTTGTCAGACACCGCAAAACTGACCGTTTTTCGTACGGCGCGGCCGCCGCCGCGACACGCCGAGAGAACATGTCGCAGAACTAGTGTCCGAAAACCCCCGATGTCGCAGAACGCGGCTCGGGGGTTTTCGCTACGGTCGCAGCCATGGCACACGTCTACGGGTACGCCCGGGTCTCGACCACGGCGCAGAACCTCGACGCCCAGGTTGACGCGCTAACGGGCGCCGGTGGCGTCGACGTGCGCGACGTCGTTGTGGAGAAGGCATCCGGCACACGCGAGGACCGGCCCGAGCTCGCCCGGGTCCTCGCGCAGCTGCGCGAGGGGGACACGCTCGTGGTGACGAAGCTCGACCGGCTCGGGCGCTCGGCCGCGCACGTCGCGCGCCTGGTGCGCGACCTCGACGACCGCGGCGTCACGCTCAGATCGCTCACGGAGACGCTCGACACCTCGAGCGCGACCGGGCGACTCATGGTGCACGTGCTGGCCGCCGTCGCGCAGATGGAGGCCGACCTCGCCCGGGAACGCACGCTCGACGGTCTCGCGGCAGCGCGCGCCCGGGGAAGGGTCGGCGGGCGCCCGAGCGTCATGACCCCGGACAGGGTCGCGGCCGCGCGGGTGGCGCTTGCCGGAGGGCAGTCGCGCGCCGCGGTCGCCCGCGCGCTCGGCGTCTCCCGAGACACCCTGTACCGGCACCTGGCTTCGCTCGACGTATGAGTTCTTGCCCCGGGGCAGCTGACGTCAGGCGGGGGCCAGCAGCGCCCATGAGAGGGGCGCGGCCGCGAGCAGGGTGAGGACGAGTGCCTGTCCTCGCGAACCGGACGAGCGGGCGAGTGCGACGAGCGCGACGGCGACTGCTGCTGTCCCAGCAGGGATCATCACGGCGGCAAAGTTGTCCCGGTCGCTGGTGTACACGACCACAGCGAGCAGCAGGACCACGATGTCGAGGATGAACGACACCATCCGCCAGCGACCTCCGCGTGACCACCTCGTGGGCCCGGCTTCAGGCAGGGCGTCGCGGGTGGGAAGAGGTACAGGGTTGATCGGCATCATCGGAAGGCCCCCAGAGGTCTTGTCCGGCCAGGCTACTGCTGGAGCTGCGTCCTCGCCGGGCACTGAGCGACCTGCGGTGGGCGCCGTCGTCGGGCTCCGATTGCGCGGGCAACGGTGCATGTTTGCCTGGGGAAGCAATCTCCAACCGAACACATCGATTCACAAGGACGTGATGAACTTGAGTAAGTGGAGAGCTATCCCGGTCGGATTGGCTGCGGCAGCGGTCATCGTAGGGGGACCGGTCGCGATGGCGAGCGCAGACGTCGGCCCCGAGATCCCTGAGGAGCCTGTCGAGCTCGAAGTCTCGGAACTGGAGTTCTACGACACGCCGGTGGGCGTCTCGATCGCCGCCGAGGGGCAGGCGGAGGCGGATGCCCAGGTATCGCACCTGGTGCAGAACCTCGACCCCGCGGAGGTGGACCTGCTGTCCTCAGGTGCCCCGCTCTACATCGAGGTCGACTTCAACACGCTCACCTACACGTCGGTGCAGGAGCGTCAGCCCACGATCAGCCCGTACGCCCTGACGGTCGGTGGACACTGCAACTCCGGTGGTGCGGCGAAGTCCTGCCTGTGGGGACCACCGCCATGGGCTCCGTACAACGACATCGCGGTCACCGGCCACGGTGAGACGTCGAACTTCTGGGCCGGGTGGGACGCGATCGGCATGGAGGGGACCACCACGGTGAACGCGACCGTGTGCGCCGCGTACGGCCTGGGCTGTGTCCCGGTCCCGAAGAACACCTACGCCGACTTCCGCGGCACCGTCCGCGTCAACAAGGTCTACCACGACTGACTACTCAGCCTGACGGGGAAACCCGGCGGTCACATGGGCGGCAGGGGCGCAGAATCGGCCCCTGCCGCCCTTCGCGCGCCACGCGCTCGATCCAGAACTCGCGCGCCGACGTCCCGGGACACCCTTGCCGCCACCTGGCCATGCTCGAGGGGTGATCGACGCGCGTCGCGTCGGAGGGTCGTGGGAGAGTCGGGGCGGCGTCGAGGGGACCGGGGGGACGATGCGTTACGGGATCGTGCGAGACGAGTGGGCGGCGCGGATCGTCTACGAGGCGGCCGAGCGGGCGATCGTGGGATACGACGCCCACCGCGCGGCCGCCGACACCTCGCGGCGACAGGACCGGCTCGACAAGCTCTTCAGGGGGAAGGGGCCTGCTCCGGCCGCGACGGCGATCGTCGCCGCGACCGACGACAGCGGCACCGAGCTCTACGGCGCCGTCGTGCTCGATACCCCGTACAACGCCGGCGCCGTGATCCAGGACCTCGAGCTCGGGCGTCAGCTCGCGCGCCTGCACCGCATCGTCTCGGGGCTGTTCGTCGTCGACGAGCATCGCGGCGCGGGCCTGGGAACCCAGCTGCTGCGCGAGGAGGCCGCGATGTGCGCGCTCGTGACCGGCGCCCGGTACATCGAGGGGTTCGTCGACGACCGCAACGGCAGCGCAGACTTCTACCGCCGCGCCGGGCTGACCGTGCTCCCGCACAACACCGGCCTGCCCGCTCGCCGGCCGACCAATACCCCGCTCACGCACGAATCCAGCGTCGACGGCCACTGGTTCTACCTCGACCTGTGGGCCCACTACGCCGACAGGATGCAATGCAAGGAGTGCGGGAGCGGACTCGCGTTCGTCCCCGGCGACGGCGGCGACCTCACCTGCCCCCGAATGCGCGTCGACGCCGCCGGGCAACGGGTGCACGAATGATGGCGCCGGCGCTAGGTTCCGTCATCAGGACCAGCAGGGAGAGGCAATGAGCACGAACGACACGGCGGCCGAGAGGCCGCAGGCTGAGCCCGTGAAGCCGGTCCGGCTCACGATCGACGTGACCCGTGAGACCTATCGCGGCCTGAGCCGGCTGTCGCTGGCGCTCTCTTCGGACCTCGACCGCGGCCGCGTGACGCACAGCGAGATCGTCCGTGCACTCCTCGGGTTGGCGTGCGACGACTCCGACGTCCGGCTCGCGCTGGCGAACGAGCTCGGATCGCCGGCAGACGAGCTCGCCGTCGACCGACTCATGGAGCGCGCCCCCGCAGCACTCGACGACGCCCTCGATGCAACCAGGGTCGCCCTGTCGCTCATGGTGGCGAACGAGTGGGACCACGCCACGAACGCCCCGAGCGGCAACGCCCGCATCGTCGACCGCGATGTTCACCCCTCAGCCGAGCTCACGCCCGCGGAGGAGTGGACCGTGCTGACCGACCCGCCCGCGGCTGGACCCGATGAGTCCCCGGAGCGTCACCAAGCCGTCGTCGCCCTCGCCGTGGCTCTCGCCAGCGCACTTCTGACCGGAGCCGGGCGGGCCGACTAAAGAGGCGCGCCCGGGCCCGTAGACAGACCGGGCGGCGACGCCTACCGTTTTGTTTGACACAACTACGGGTTTTGTCTTACAATTGCGGTATGGCGATCAGGTGGCGGGGCAGCGCGTTCAAGCACTGCGTCACCCGTGACGAGGTGCTGTGCGCGATGCAGAACCCCGTGCACGTCGAACCGGAGTTCGACGAGTCGCGCGACGGGACGGGCGAGGCCGCGGACCTGTTCATCGGCCCGCGCCGTCTGGGCGGGGAGCTGTTGGAGGTGATGGTGCATCGCCGTCTACCGCGCGACCTCGTGGTGT
>Ga0180220_1000429_pt1 | contig 48135 bp, 41 predicted proteins | sample eDN5th37CBELigBY_FD_151335 | JGI IMG/M metagenome (GOLD analysis project Ga0180220, IMG submission 151335) | Enriched backyard soil microbial communities from Emeryville, California, USA - eDNA 5th pass 37_C BE-Lig BY (version 2) (version 2) | ecosystem: Environmental > Terrestrial > Soil >...
AAGGGTTCGATCCGCCGCGACATCGCCGCGGGAGGGCTGCGGACCCTGCCGCCCGCCTTCTCGTTCCTGCGGCGTATCATTGGCCAATATGATCAGGTCGTCATCGTCGGCGACATGGTGGGGGTGCTGTTCAGCCTCGTCGCCGGTCTGCGCAACCTCTTCTACATCGACGTCTACAAGACCGGCGCGGCGCGGCTCTATTCGGCCTCGGAACGCTGGACCATCAAGCAGACCTGCCGCACGGTTTTCTGCCGCAGCCAGAACCTTGCCGCGATGCTGGCGCAGAGCGACATCGATGCGCGCTCGGCCGGCAATGTGATGATGGATACCATCCCTTCGGGCGAGTACGATGCCAGCGCCCGAAGGGCGCGCCCGCTCGCCGTGACGCTCCTGCCCGGCAGCCGTGCGCTTACCGGCGAAAGCTTCGCCTTGCAGGTCGAAGCGCTGCGGCTGCTTCCCGACGAACTCATACCCGACATCTTCCTTGCCGTCGCCGGGGGTGTCGATGCCGACGATCTCGCGCGCCATGCCGGGCTGGGCCGTACGCTGCACCTTACCGGTGAACGCCACGATCTCGGCAGCCTCACCGATGGGCGCATAACCGTCCACATGGCGCGCGGCGGAGCCCTTGGCAACCTGCTCGCGGCCAGCGACATCGTCCTCTCGCAGGCCGGCACCGCCACCGTCCAGGCCCTCGGCCTCGGCATCCCTGCCGTCACCTTCATAAACCCGCGCGACCGCCGCTCGCGCTTTCGCGATGAACAGGGGCTGTTCGGCGAGGCGCGCGTGGTGGTTCCAGCCGAAGCCGACGCGGTCAGCGGCGCGCTGGCGCATTTGCTGCGCGACGAGACCCACCGCAACCGCCTCAGCGAGATCGGCCGGGCGCGCATCGGCGGACCGGGGGCCCTGTCGGCGATTATCGAGGCGCTGGCGGGGTGCTCGCGTTAATCTCACTCCGGTCGCCAACCGGCGCAGGCCGGGATCAACCAGAGGTGCCACCACAACCGCAAGGTCTATGAAGAAGGCATCTTATCGTGCCCGCGTCACACACCTTGCGGCCGGCGAAATATCTCGGGATGGGTTCCGGCCTGCGCCGGAATGCTTCTCAGTAGGCCCTCGGGTGGGAGCAGCCGCGAAAGCCAGGGTTCCTGCACTAATCCTTCCCCATCCGGGTCGTCATCCCGGCGAAGGCCGGGATCCATCCTGAAATGCCACCACAACCGCAAGGTCTATGAACGAAGAACCATATCGTGCCCACATTACACACGTGGCGGCTGGCGAAACATCTCGGGATGGGTTTCGGCCTGCACCGGAAATGACATTGCGTACGCTTGCCTCGGACCAACGCACTCCTTGCGGAAAACCGTGTGGCCGGGTCGGCAGCGCTTGCGCGATCGCCTATGCTTGGCATGAAGGAGAATCGCCCTCGTGCCCATTCGGCAGTTGTCCGAAACGCTGATCAATCGCATTGCCGCCGGCGAAGTGGTCGAGCGGCCTGCGAGCGTCGTCAAGGAACTGGTCGAGAATGCCATCGATGCGGGTGCCAGTCACGTCGTCATCACGACCTCGAGCGGCGGGCAGGCGCTGATCCGTATCGAGGATAATGGCCTGGGCATGGACGAGGCCGATCTCGTCCTCAGCGTCGAACGGCACGCCACCTCAAAGCTCGGCGCCGACGACCTTGACGATATCCGCACGCTCGGGTTCCGCGGCGAGGCTCTGGCCTCGATCGGCTCAGTCGCCACTCTCTCCATCGCCACGCGCACGGGCGAGGCCGAAAGCGGGCTGCGGCTCACCGTGCGCGACGGCGTCAAATCCGGCCCGGTGCCACTGGCGATGAACCGTGGCACCACGGTCGAGGTGCGCGACCTCTTCGCCAATGTGCCGGCGCGGCGCAAATTCCTCAAATCCGAGCGCGCCGAGGCCGCGGCCATCACCGATGTGGTCAAGCGCCTCGCCATGGCCAATCCGGGCGTGCATTTCGTGCTGACCGGCACCGATCGGTCCACGCTCAACTGGCCGGCGGTCACCGGCGAAGGGGCACTTGCCGCGCGGCTGGCGCAGGTCGTCGGCGATGATTTCGCGCAGAACGCCGTGCAGCTGGCAACCGTGCGCCACGGCATCGTCGTTGCCGGGCTTGCGGGGCTGCCGACCTATACGCGCGCCAATTCGCTCTCCCAGTTCTATTTCGTCAATGGCCGCTCGGTGCGCGACAAGGCGCTGGTCGGCGCGGTGCGCGCCGCCTATGCCGACTACACCTTCCGCGACCGTTTTCCCGTCATTGCCCTCTACCTCTCGGTCGATCCGGCTGCGGTCGACGTCAATGTGCATCCGGCCAAGGCGGAACTGCGCTTTCGCGACCAGGGGGCGGTGAGGGGTGCGGTGATCAGCGCCATTGGCGAAGCGCTTACCGGCGCCGGCTTCAAGGCGTCCTCGACAGTGGGCGAAGACATAATCGAGGCCTTTCAGGCCCCGGCCTATGCGCCCGCTCCATCCGGTGCAGGCCAGGCAGAGGGGCGACCGGCCTTTGCCGAAACCGGTGCATCGGCGAGCCCGGCCTGGGGCACCCCGGCGCGCGGCGCGCCCAGTTGGTCTGCCGGCCTTTCCGGCCTCACTGAACCGAGCGCGCGCATCGAGCCAGCCCCGGAGCCGGAAGCGGGCGCTATCGAATACCCGCTCGGCACGGCGCGCGCGCAGATGTTTGAAAATTTCATCATCGCCCAGAACGCCGACGGGCTGCTGCTCGTCGACCAGCACGCCGCCCATGAGCGCCTGGTCTATGAGCGGTTCAAGGCGCAGATGGCCTCCGGCCCGATCGCGAGCCAGGCCCAGCTCATTCCCGTCGTCATCGAGCTGCCCGAAGACGACTGCGCCCGGCTCGAAGAAGCCGCGCCGACGCTGGAACGCCTCGGCCTCTATCTCGAACGCTTCGGCCCGCGCGCTGTCGCGGTGCGCGAAACGCCGGCCCTGCTCGGCCAGGCCGATATCGAGGGCCTGGTCAGGGATCTCGCCGATGGCCTTGCCGAATGGGACTCGGCCGCCGCGCTCTCGGACCGGCTCGAAGCCATCATCGCACGCATGGCCTGCCATGGCTCGGTGCGCTCCGGCCGGCGCCTGCGTCTCGACGAGATGAATGCGCTGCTGCGCGAAATGGAAGCGACCCCACATTCGGGCCAATGCATCCACGGCCGCCCGACCTATGTCGAGCTGAAAAAGCGCGATATCGAAAGGCTGTTCGGCCGCAGCCGGTGAGTTGGAAGCGAAACGGGTGAAGGGGGCGCGATGCCGCGGTAGCCCCTCATCCGGCGCTGCGCGCCACCTTCTCCCACGAGGGGAGAAGGGAGTTCCCGTGCCATTCAGGCGGGCGCGGGCTTACTCCGCAAGCGCGTTGCGCAGGTTTCCGGAAGCACGCTCCAGCGCCGCCTCGGCTTGGCTCCGCGCGACACCTTTGGCGAGCATCACCGTTGCGAGTTTGATCACCCCATCACACTCGGTCAGTGTCTTGCGGGCGGTTTCCATGTCGGCGCCGGTGAGGTCGGCCACCATGCGCGCCGCCCGTTCGTGCAGTTTCACATTGGTCGGGCGCATCTCGACCATCAGGCCGCGATAAACGAAGCCGAGCTTGACCATGACGCCGGTCGAGATAGCGTTGAGCGCCACTTTCTGCGCCGTGCCCGCCTTCATGCGGGTCGAGCCGGCGAGCAGTTCGGCGCCGGTCTCGATGAGGATCGGGATTTCGGCCGCTTCACCGACCTTGCCGCCGCGATTGTTGAAAAGACCGATGGTCAGAGCCCCGACCTCGCGGGCAAAGCGCAGGCCGGCAATGACATAGGGGGTGCGCCCGCTCGCTGCGACACCGACGACGACGTCATTGCTGGCGACCGAGACGCCCTTCAGCCGCTCGACGGCCTCGTCCTCGCTGTCCTCGGCGCCTTCGGCGGCGCGGGTGAAGGCGCCGTCGCCGCCGGCCATCAGCGTCAGCGCGCGCTCATAGGGCCAGTTGAAGGTCGGAGGCAGTTCGGCCGCATCCTGCGTCGCGATGCGTCCCGATGTGCCTGCGCCGAGATAGATCAGCCGGCCCCCGGCTGCGAGCCGTTCGGCGGCGGCATCGATCGCCTGGGTGATCGATGCGCTCGCGCCCTGCACGGCACCGATGGCGGTGAACTGGCCCTCGATGATGCCTGTCACCAGTTCGGCGGTCGACCAGTCCTCGATGGTGGCAAAGCGGGCGGAAGCGGTTTCGGTGGTCGTCGTCATCGTCTTTCCATTTCGGGTTCTGCAGCCGCGCGGGCCATCAGCGCGGCGTGATGGGCCGCATCGATCTGCGGGAAAATCACGTCATGACCGGCGAGCGCTGCAAGCAGCGCCGGCTTGACGCCTTCAAGGTTCACCACGCCGCCGACATAACCGATCGGCAGGTTCTGCGTACGCTTGACCAGCGCCAGGCCCAGCCGCGCCAGTTCCTCGCCGGCGCGCTGCATGATCTGCTGGGCCAGCGGATCGCCCTTTTTTGCCGCCGCGCCGACGATTTGCGCCAGCGCGCCGATGCGTCCGCGCTCGCTGCCATAGATGAAGGCTCGGGTGGTATCCCAATCATCACCGCCGATCGCTGCAAAGAGGCCGTCGGCCAGCACCCGCGCCTCGGCCGGTCCGCCGGTCTCGTCGATGCGCCGATAGAGCTGGTTAAGGGCCTCGAGCGCGATCCAGGTGCCTGAACCGCCATCGTCGATCAGGAGCCCCCTGCCCCCGACGCGCACCAGTGTCCCGTCGGCCGCGACATGCAGACCGACCGACCCGGTGCCCGCCGAAACGAGATGCCCAGTGCCCGGCGCGAAGGCGGCGCGGAAGGCAAGCTCCATATCGTTCATCGCATGGATCGCCGTCACCGGGAGGCCTGCGAGTTCGCCGACGATCGCCTTTGCCTCGTCGATTGCGCGCCCGCCCAGGCCGGTCACGCCGAGGCACACACCCGAAAGCGGACCATGCGTGCCAACGGCGTCTACGATCGCGGACACGACCTGCACGAAAGCGTTGCGTGCGGCTGGATTGAAGAGGTGGCCGGTTGTCCCCCCGGTTTCGCCGCGCGCCCGGATTTCACCTTCTGCGCCAACCAACACCCAGCGCGAGGCGGTACCCCCGACATCGACGCCGAGCCAGCCTTGCTGCATGGCCTAGCCCACCACCTGTCGCGCGAAGGCTTTCGTGATCTCGCGCGGGTTGGTGATCATTGTTCCAACGACAACGGCATAGGCTCCGGCATCGATGGCCGCCCGCGCCAGCTCGGGCGTATTGTAGCGCCCTTCGGCGACGATCGGCACGGATGTGCGCGCCGCCAGCTTCTCGACCAGATCGAGATCGGGCCCCTTGGGCTTGGGCTGAGTGTAATCGGTATACCCGGAAAGGGTCGTTGAAATGTAGGTTGCGCCCATATCCACCGCCGCCAGCCCTTCATCGAGCGTCGAAATATCGGCAAAGACTTCGCGGCCCAATCCGTCGCGAATACGCCGCACGAGCTCGGCCGGATCATCACCCCTGCGCGGGCGCGGCGTGCAATCGAGCGCGATGATATCGGCGCCTGCCTCGGCCAATGCTGCGGCCGAAGCGAAATCGGGCGTGATGTAGACCGGCACATCGGGTGAGAAGACCTTGTGGATACCGATGACCGGCAGCCCTGCCGCCTTCACCGCCGCCACGTCTTGCGGTCCGTTGGCCCGGATGCCCCTGGCGCCGCCATCGCGGGCCGCGAGCGCCATGGCCCCCATGAACATGGGGCCATGCAGGGGATTGTCGGCGCGTGCCTGGCACGAAACGATGAGCGAACCGCGCTCGAGCTTGTGGCTCACTTGATCGCTCCCGAAGTCATGCCGTTGATGAACTGGCGCGAAAGAATGATGTAGATCAAGGTGATCGGCGCTGCGGACAATGTCAGGCCGGCAAACAGAACACCCCAATTGGTCGTGTATTCACCCATGAAGGCGGTAAGGCCCTGCGGCAAGGTCTTGAGTGCATCGTTCTGGATGAAGATCAGCGGGAAGAAGAAGTCGTTCCAGATCGGCACCAGATTATGGATCGCCGCGATCACCATGGCCGGGCGCGCCAGGGGCAGCATGATCGACCACATGATGCGCAGTTCGCTCGCGCCGTCCATGCGCGCGGCATCCTCGAGCTCGTTGGGAAGGCTGCGGATGAAGCCGGTGAGGATGAACACCGTCGAGGGCAGGCCCATGGCGGTATAGACGAAGATCAGCGAGAGCTGATTGTTGAGTACCCCGATATCGCGCATCAGCAGGAACAGCGGGATGATGGCGAGCTTGAGCGGTAGCGTCAGGCCGGCGATGAAGAAGAGGAGGATGTAACTGGCGCCGAAGAACTCATAGCGGGCAATGGCATAGGCAGCCATGGTCCCCAGGGTCAGGATCAGGGCGATCGAGACGCCGGTGATGAGAAACGAATTGAGCAGGTAGCGCACGAAACTGGTTTCGACCCAGATCGCCGTGAAGTTGGCGAAATTGGTGAAATCAGGGATGGCGAACGGCGAATTGAAGATTTCCATCGTCGGCTTGAAGGCCGAGAACAGCATGATGACGATGGGCGCCAGCATCAGAAAAGTGTTGGCGATCAGAACGATCTGCAACAGCCCGTCACGCCCCAGCGTGCCCAGAAACCCGCGGCGTTCGTAATAGTCGGAGCGCTCGGCAGTGACGGTCGTCATAGCTGAATCTCCCGACGGCGCAGGCGTATGGTCCAGAAGGCTGCGACCACGGCGATGAAGAGGAAGGTGATGACGGCGAGCGCGCTGCCGCGGCCGAAATCCATCACCCCGGCCGACTGGTTACCGAAGGCGGTACGATAGAAATAGAGCCCCAGAACATCGGTCGAGCCGAAAGGAGAACCATCCAGGCCCTGCATGATATAGGGCAGTTCGAACCAGTTGAACGAGCCGATAAACAAGAGGATGAAGACCACCGTCGCGCTCGGAGCGACCAGCGGCCAGACAATCTGGGTGATCTTGACCCACTCGCTCTCGGTTTCCATGCGCGCGGCATCGAGGATGTCGGAGGGGATGCGCTGCATGCCGGCAAGAAAGATGAGGGTCGGGAAACCCACCCAGTGCCAGGCATTGACGAAGATCAGGGCGCCAAGCGCCGTGGAACTCTGCCCGAGCCAGGGCTGGGAAAGCCAGTCGAGCCCGACCGCATCGAGCGTCTTGTTCACCGCGCCGAACAGCGGATGGAAGAACAGCTTCCACAAATAGCCGACGATCACCGTCGAGAGAACGACAGGAAGGAACACGGCGATGCGGTGGAACCGCGCACCGGGCAATTCGCGCCAGAGGGCATAGGCGAGCAGGAACCCGAAGCCGTTCTGGATCACCATCAGCACGAGGAAGACGATGACGTTGTGGATGAACGCATTGCGCGTCCAGGTCGCAAAAGGCTCGGTGAAGAGCACTTCATAGAAATTCTCGAGGCCGACGAAACCGCCGCGCTGCAAACCCTGCCAATCGAAAAAGGCATAGGCGAGCGCCGACAGGATCGGCCAGGCAACGAATGTCGCCATGAACACAAGTGGCGGCACGATGAGTGCCGTAATCCAGAGTCCGCGGCCTGTGAGGCGCAAGGTCGGCATAAATGGTCTTTCCCACGGAGGCGGGCGGCTGACGCCGCCCGCCGGAAGCGATTTAGTCCTGGAAGGGTTCGTAGTAGGTGGCGATGCCTTCGGTGACCTGTTTAGCGGCCTCTTCAGGGGTGATCTCGCCAGTCAGCATCTGCTGCACCGCACCCTGGAGCAGAACCGAACCCGAGGGCTCCTGGTAACGGAAATGCACCAGCATGATATAGGGGATCGAGCTTTCGTTGAGCTCAGCGACCTCCTGGAGCAGCGGATCCTCGAAGGTCACGCCGGGAATGGGCGAGACATTGCCGAGGGTATTGGCGAACTGCTGGCCGAACTCGGTGCTGGCGAGATAGCTGAGGAACGTCTGAACGGCCTCGGGATGCTCGGTGGCGGCATTGCCGGCATAGCCGCCGTCGAAATAGAGGCCGACAAGGTGCTCATCGCCCTCTTCGGCAACGGGCGAGGCAAAGACGCCCAGTTCGATCTCCGGATTCTGGCTGCGGAAATTGGCGATCTCGAACGAGCCGCCGGCGAACATGCCGGCAAGGCCGGAGGCAAACAGCTGCTGGGCCGAAGCATAGTCGAGACCGATAAAGCCATCCGGGAAATACTGGGAGGCTTCCTGCACCGCCGAGAGCGCTTCGACGAAACGCGGATCGGTGAAGTCGGTGTCCCCGGCCATCAGGTCCTGATAGAAATCCTGGCCGATGATCGAGGAGCCGAGAGCCGAAACGATGGTCTCGTTCTGCCAGGCGGTGGCGGTGCCGTTGGCAAAGCCGAAAACGCCGTTATCCTCGAGAGTCTGGGCAGCGGCCAGCATTTCGTCCCAGGTCTGCGGCTCTTCGATGCCGAACTGATCGAACAGCGCCTTGTTGTAGATGACCAGCATGGTCTGGCTGGCGAACGGCACGGCATAGATGGTGCCGTCGGAGCGCAGCGTTTCGGCGGCAAGCGCCGGCTCGGGCAGAGCGGTCAAACCGGGAACCGTCTCTTCGCTGAGCGGCATAAGGTAGCCGCCGGCCGCCACGGTCTCGAAGGCGCCGTGCGCACGCACCATCATCACATCGGGACCAGTGCCGCCCGAAAGCGCGGTCGAGAGAATGGTATTGTAGTTCGCAGCTTCGAAGGCCTCGAAGGTGACGTTGATATCGGGGTGCTCAGCCTCGAAATCGGCGATGATGGCCTCGTACTGCTCACGGTCCTCCTGCCGCCAGCTCCAGAAGGAAATGTCCTGGGCCATGACCGGCAACGCGACCAGCATGGCGCCGAGCGCCGCGCCGGTGCGCACAATGGTTCTGTTCATGATTGTCTCTCTCCTTTTGTTCCCCGTTGCCGGACGCCTTGCGTCAGGCCCCAAGCCTTGTGCCCGTTTCGGCATCGAAGTAGTGGACGGCGCCCGCGCGCGGCGTGACAGTCACGCGCGCGTCGGCGTCGAAGTGCTGGTCGGGATCGACGCGCACCGCAATTTGTGCGCCATTGGCAAGGCGCGCATAGACATAGGCGTCGTCGCCCAGATACTCGGTGTAGATGACGCTGGCGGCAAACCCGTTGCCGGTCTCCCCGGCGGCGATGGCCAGCGCATCGGGGCGCACGCCAATCGTCACCGGGCCCTTGCCGACGGGCGCATCCTCGAGCGTGACGCTGCCGGCGCCGGCAATGGCCAGGCGATCATCCTCCCGCTCGACATCGAGCAGCGTCATCTTGGGCGAGCCGATGAAGGTGGCAACGAAGGTGTTGGCGGGCCGCTCATAGAGTTCGCGCGGTGAACCGACCTGCTCGATGCGGCCGAGATTCATGACGACGATCCGGTCGGCCAGCGTCATCGCTTCGACCTGGTCATGGGTCACATAGATCATGGTGCCGCCGATCTGGCGGTGAAGACGGGCGATCTCGAGCCGCACTTCCGAGCGCAGTGCCGCGTCGAGATTGGAAAGAGGTTCGTCGAGCAGGAACACATCGGGCTTGCGCACGAGCGCGCGCCCGATGGCGACGCGCTGGCGCTGGCCGCCGGAAAGCTCGCGCGGCTTGCGCTTGAGATAGTCCTCCAGCCGCAGCATGCGGGTGGCCTCGGCGATACGCGCATCCACCTGCTGTTTGTCGAGACCCATCAGCCGGGCACCGAAGGCCATGTTTTCATAGACGTCCATATGCGGGTAGAGCGCGTATGACTGGAACACCATGGCGATGCCGCGCCGGGAGGGCGGAACATCGTTCATCGGTTTTTCATTGAGAAAGAACGTGCCTTCGCTGATCGGATCGAGCCCGGCGATCAGGCGCAGCAGCGTGGACTTGCCGCAGCCGGAAGGGCCAACGAACACGACGAGTTCGCGGTCGCCGATTTCCAGATCGATGCCGTGCAGGACATCGGTGGTCTTGAAACGCTTCTTGATGCCGCGCAGGGATAGTCGGGCCAAAACATCCTCATCAGGTCCGCAGGACAGGACCAGTTCCATACCAATCGAAGACCAAACCTTGCCGCAGGACCGCAGCAGTGTAAAGAGATTATTGCAGGATCCGCAGGTGCGAGACGGTCTTGTGCCCAGTTCCGTCAAAAAAACTACCATACAAGCTCGCCAGAGCCTTGCATGGCTTTTTCGATTGCGACTTAATTGGTTTGCGAGTGGTTATATCCTTTGGAGAGTCGCCCCGACCCTCCCTCGACCGCCCGGTCGACTTTTTCAGTCTGGAAGATAGTTTTGAGCAGCGATGCGATAGGCAGCGCGAAGAGGCGAAGGAATTCGTTCGCGCATGTGGAAGCCGCCGGCTGGGGCCGGGGCCTGGGAACCTTGTGGCGGATTACCCGCATGACTCTTCGCCATCGGTGGCAGGCCGCGCTCGCCATCGGCTCGACGATCGTCGCCGCCGGCCTGCAGTTGACGATACCGCAATTGCTCGGGCAGGCGGTCGACCACACGCAGACCGTGGTCGGCGGCGGCGCGGCGGGCGCCTTGGCCGAAAACGCCCTTTGGTATACGGCGCTGCTGCTGCTCGGCGCCAGCACGCTGCGCGGCATCTTTACCATGCTGCAGAACTATTTCGGCGAGGCGGTCGGCCACCACGTCGCCTATGCGCTGCGGCTTGCCGTTTACGAAAAGATCCAGCGCTCCAGTTTCTCCTTCCATGACCAGGTGCATTCGGGGGACCTCATCACCATCGGCATGCTCGATCTCGAGGGTGTGCGCATGTTCTTCTCGACGGGCCTGGTGCGCGTCGTGCTGCTCGCCATCCTTATCGGGTTCGGCGCCTATCTGCTGATCTCGACCGATCCGGTGCTGGGGCTCGTAGCGCTGAGCTTCGTGCCCTTCGTTGCCTGGCGCTCGTCGGTGACGCAGTTGCGCCTGCGCGCGACCTGGCTCGACCTGCAGGAGCGGCTTTCGGTGCTGACGCGTGTGATGGAAGAGAATCTCGGCGGCATTCGCGTGGTGCGCGCCTTTGCGGCGCAGGCCTATGAAATGCTCAAATTCGAGCGCGCCTCGAAAAGCGCGCTGGGGTTGGCTCACGAGCGCGTCGGCATTCGCGTGCGCAATACCAGCGCCATGACGTTCTCCTTCTTTGCGGCAATGGGACTGGTGCTGTGGGTCGGCGGCAACAAGGTGATCGCGGGCGAGATCAGCGTCGGCACGCTGGCATCGTTCCTGACCTTCATGACCATATTGCAGATGCCGGTGCGCCAGCTCGGGCTGATGGTGAATTCCTTTGCGCGCGCCTCGACCTGCGGGTCGCGCCTTTTCGCCTTGCTGGACCTCGATATCCCCATCAAGGACGCACCGGGTGCCAAGCCGCTGGTGCTTGGCGAGGGTACGCTGCAGTTCGAGAATGTCTCGTTCGCCTATCCGAGCGCTGCCGACCGGCCAGTGCTCAAAAACGTCAACTTCGAAGCCCGGCGTGGAGAAACGATTGCCATTGTCGGTCCACCGGGCAGCGGCAAATCGACGATCGCCAATCTCATTCCGCGCTTTTACGACGTGACGGGCGGGACCATCACACTCGATGGCCAGGATATCCGCAAGGTCACACTCGCCTCGCTGCGCAAGGCCGTGGCGGTGGTGCAGCAGGACTCGTTTCTTTTCACCACGACGATCGAGAACAACATCGCCTATGGTGATCCATGGGCCAAGGAGAGCCGGATCGAGCGGGCAGCCGAGTCGGCGCAGCTGCACAACTATGTGCTGGGCCTGCCCGCGGCATATCATACGGTTGTCGGCGAGCGCGGCGTTTCGCTCTCGGGCGGACAGCGCCAGCGCCTCTCGATCGCCCGCACGCTGATGCTCAAGCCCGCCGTGATGGTTTTCGACGATTCGACCGCCGCCATCGACGCGGCGACCGAGCAGCGCATTCGCGCGGCCATGCGCGACTATGCGCAGGACCGGGTGACGATAATCATTGCCCACCGCCTCTCTTCGCTGATGTATGCCGATCAGATCCTCTTCATCGAGAATGGCGAGGTGGTCGAGCGCGGCACGCATGAGGAATTGCTGGCCAAGGGTGGACGCTACAAGGCGCTTTACGATCTGCAGGTGCGCCCGGGCGACGAGATGCTCAACGAATTCCCCGGGGACAAGGTAGATGGCTGAGGACCGCAGCGAAATCGAAGGCGAGGATACGCGGCGTCCGCCACGCGCAGCGGTCGGGTCGCACCGGATCGAGGAGGAGGTGTTCGGCACCGCCTTCGATCGCCGGATCGTGCGGCGTATCTGGACGTTCGTGCGTCCCTATCGGGCCAGGGTGTTCCTCTCGGTTGCCGCCGTGCTGGTCTTTACCGGCACTCAGCTCGTCATTCCCCTGATCATCCGCTACGCCATCGACAATGGCATGGCAGTCGGCAATGGCGACCATTCGGCCCTGCTATGGGCCGCAGCGGCGTTCGCTGGCGTCATCCTGGTCAATTATGGCGCCAGCTATGTGCAGGAGACGGTCGTCGGGCGCGTGGCGGAGAACGTGCTGTTCGACATCCGCAGGGCCATGTTCGCACACCTGCAGAGGGTATCACTCTCCTTCATGGACAAGACCGAGGTCGGGCGGCTGATGAGCCGGCTGCAGGGCGACGTCAATTCCATGCAGGAATTTCTCGAAACCTCGGTGCTCTCGGTCGGCGACGTCGTGCTGCTTTTTGGCATCGTCTTCGTGATGCTCTGGCTCGATTTCCGGCTGGGACTGCTGACACTGTCGGTGCTGCCTGTACTGTTCATCGTGCGCATCTTCTGGCTGCCGCGGGCGCGCAAGGCCTTCATGGCGGCGCACGAGACAAATTCGGTGGCGAACGGCGCGCTGGCGGAGGCGATCCATGGGGTGCGCGCGGTACAATCCATGGACCGCCAGCAGGTCAACTTCACGCTTTATGACGACAAGGCGCATGCCAATCTCAAGACGCACCTGACGGCGGCGAAATATGCGCAGGTGATGGTGCCGATCGTCGATTCGCTGACCGGCCTGGCCATGGCCGTGGTGGTCGTCGTTGGCGGCTCGATGGTGCTCAACCGCTCGCTCGATGTCGGCGTGATGGTGGCATTCCTGTTTTACATCCAGCGCTTCTTCGATCCGATCCGGTCGCTGACCATGCAGTATTCGGTGATGCAGCGGGCCATGGCTTCCGGGCAGCGGCTGACCGAGGTGCTCGACGTGCCGGTGGATATCGAGGACAAGCCGCACGCCAAGGTGCTTTCGCGCGACATGGATGGGTCGGTTGAATTCCGCAATGTCACCTTCGGCTACAACCCCAAGCATCAGGTGCTCAAGAATGTCTCCTTCCGGGTCAATCCGGGGGAAACGGTGGCGCTGGTCGGCCCAACTGGGTCCGGCAAGTCGAGTGCCATGGCGCTGGTGCACCGGTTCTACGAGGTGCAGCAGGGGGCGGTGCTGGTCGGCGGCCATGATGTGCGCGACCTGACGCAGGAATCGCTGGGCCGCCAGATCGCAATGGTGCTGCAGGAACCTTTTCTCTTTACCGGCTCGGTGTTCGAAAACATCCGCTACCACAAGACCGAGGCCAGCCGCCAAGAGGTGATCGAGGCGGCAAAGGCAGTAGGCGCCCATGACTTCATCATGGGGCTTGCCGAGGGCTACGATACCGAACTCGGCGAGAGGGGCGGAAATCTCTCGCTGGGGCAGCGCCAGCTCATCAGCTTTGCCCGGGCGCTGGTGGCGGATGCCAAGATATTGGTGCTCGATGAGGCGACGGCCAATATCGACAGCTATACCGAGATGCTGATCCAGAAGGCGCTGGTCAAGCTGCTCGAAGGCCGGACCGGGCTGGTCATCGCCCATCGTCTCGCGACGATCCGCGGCGCCGACCGCATCATCGTGCTGCAGAACGGCGAGGTCATCGAGATGGGCAACCATGACGAGTTGATGGAGCGCGGCGGGCTCTATTCCAGGCTCTACAACCTCAACTATGCCTCGTTCGACGATATTCCCGAATCGGAGCTGGAGACGGTCGAGGGGCAGTCGCAGACTTAGTGCCTGGCTGAAGGCCCTCTCACCCGGTGCCATCTACAGTCTCGCGAGGACCCTCCCGACCTTGTCGAGGAAGGCCTTGCGTTTAGCCTCGTCGATGCGGTCCATGTCGTAGAGCGCGAGGTATTTCGGCGGGGGCCAGCGGCGGAAATGGCTCCAGGCCCAGCGACGGGCGAGCAGCCGCGGCGGATCGCCGGCGAGGATGGTGCGCCAGCGGGTTCCGCCATAGCTCGTCACGAAGACGACGCGGCCAATATTGGTGAGCGCGGGCACGAACTTGCCGTCCTCGACGCGGAAGGCAACGCCGGGCAGGAATACGCGGTCGAAATAGCCCTTGAGGATGGCTGGATAGCCGTAGTTCCACACCGGATGGACGATGACGAGAGCGTCAGCGGCTCGCAGGCGCTCGACATAGGGCGCGATCTGCGGGGTAATGTTGCGATCCTGATCGAGATAGTCGATGTGCTCCTGGCGCGCGAGCGCAGGCTCGAAGCCTTCGGCGTAGAGATCGAGGGCATCGACCTCATGGCCGGCCGACTTCAGCGCCGAGATTGCGGTGTGAAACAGCGCACGATTGAAGCTGGTCTCGACCGGATGGGCATGGATGACGTGAACGCGCATGCCCTCTCCTAACGGTAGCCCGCCGCCTGCAATTCGAACAGTTCGGCATAAACGCCGCCCCTGGCCACGAGTTCATCATGGCTGCCCTCCTCGATGATCTTGCCGCCTTCGAGCACGAGGATGCGGTCGGCGATGCGCACGGTCGAGAAGCGGTGCGAGATGAGAAGCGCGGTTTTGCCGCTGGCAAGGCCGGTAAAGCGCTCGAAGACCTCGGCTTCGGATTTGGCGTCGAGGGCAGCGGTCGGCTCGTCCAGAATGATGAGCTCGGCATCGCGCATATAGGCCCGTGCGATCGCGATCTTTTGCCACTCGCCGCCCGAGAGATCGCGACCCTTGTTGAAGAGGCGCCCCAGCAATTGCTCATAGGCCTGGGGAAGCTTGCCGATCACCTCGGCTGCCCGGCTGCGTTCGGCAGCATCGACGATGCGCTCGCGGTCGCTGGCGTTCTCGATACTGCCGACGCCGATGTTCTCGGCGGCCGTGAAGCTGTAGCGGATGAAATCCTGGAAGATGACGCCGATATGCCGGTGCATCTCCTCGATATCGAAGTCCCTGAGATCGATCCCGTCGATGGTGATGCGGCCTTCATCCGGGTCGTAGAGGCGCGTCATCAGCTTGACGATGGTGGTCTTGCCGGCGCCGTTCTCGCCGACCAGCGCCATTGTCTCGCCGGCCCTGATCTCGAAAGAGAGGCCGCGCACCGCCCAGGTATCGGTCTCGGGATAGCGAAAGCCGACATTTTCGAAGCGGATGCCGTCACGGATAGGCGTCGGGAAGGGCCTGGGATTGGCAGGCGGCAATATGGTGGGCTCGATCTCGAAAAACGAGAAGAGATCGTCGAGATAGAGCGTCTGGCCGGCGACCTGGGTGAAGCCGATAAGGATCTTCTGGAAGAGATCGTTGAGACGCAGGAACGAGCCGGAGAGAAAGGTGAGATCCCCGATGGTGAAGTCACCGGCAACGGTACGCCACACGATATAGGCATAGGCCCCGTAATAGGTGAGCGTCGAAATGCCCGCGAGCAGCCCGCCCCAGACGGCGCGGTCGGTCGCGAGCTTGCGGTTCTCGAGGAAAATGGTGGTCGCAAAGCGTCGGAAGCGCTCGACGAGGAAGCCGCCAAGGCCGAAAAGCTTCACCTCCTTGGCGGTTTCCGGCATGGCGCCGATGCGGCGCAGATATTCGAGTTGGCGCCGCTCGGGCGTGCGGCCGCGATTGAGATAATAGCCGATGGTATTGAAGCGCAACTCGCCCCATACGGCCGGGATCAGCGAGACGAAGAGCAGCAGGATCAGCCAGGGCGCATAGACGAATAGGCCGATGGCGAGCGTTATGACGGTGATGATGTCCTGCGCCTGGCCGAACAGGCTGGAAAGGACATTGGAGCGGCTCGCGGCCTGGCGCCGGGCCCGCTCCAGCCGATCCTGATACTCGGCCGATTCGAAGTGCTTGAGATCGAGCCGGGCGGCGTGCTCCATCAACTCGATACTGACGGTATTGGAGTGCAGTTCCCCCAGGATCTGGTCGACAAGGTTGACGCCGCGGGTGAGGAAATCCGAGAGGATGACCAGGGCGAACTCGATGGCGAGGAGCATCGTCACATAGCTGAGCAGCCCGCTTTGCCACCAGGCCCAGAAGTCGCCTGTTCCCGGTGTTGCGACGCTGGTCAGGCGCACCACCTCATCGATGACGAGCTTGCCCACGAAAAGCATCACCACCGGCTGCGCGGCGCGGATCAGGCGCAGGCCGATGCTGGCGCTGGTCAGAAAGCGGCTTGTGCGCCAGATCTGCGCAAAGAGCCGACCCAGATGCCGCAAGGTCGCCAGTCGTTCGGCGAACGGAGCGTGTGGTTCGGTGGTGCGCTGATAACGGGCGGCGGGATCTGTCATTTGGGCGCGATATTAGCCGGGCGTGTGAAGGCGGGGAAGTCGGCTGCACGGCTTTTTGGTCTTGCAGGCAGCAGTTTAGAGCGTCCCGACCTTCTCTTTCCTCAGGGGAGGCGGCGATGACCAATAGTCCGGATGAGGATCGGGGTGGGTGGGGGAGGCGAGCCGCCTCCCCTGCCCTATTTAGAACCGGTGGGGTTCCTGGGGCTTGTTGCCGAGGATTTCGTCGATGCGCGAGAGCACCGCGGGCGTGAGCTTTTCCTTGGAGGCCAGGGCCGAGATGTTGTCCTCGAGCTGGCTTTTCCTCGAGGCGCCAAGGATTACCGTCGAGATATGCGGGTTAGCCAGGCACCAGAGCAGGGCCAGATGGTGGATGGGCATGCCGATCTCGCTGGCGAGATTGGCGAGGAGCTTGATCTTTTCGAGCTGCTCTTTGCCCTCCTCGCTCTCCCAGCGGCGCTTGAGCCATTCGTAGCCGGGCAGGTTGAGGCGACTATCGGCGGGGATGCCGTCATTGTACTTGCCGGTAAGGATGCCCGAGGCGAGCGGTGACCAGATGGTGGTGCCCAGCCCCATCAGATCGTAGAGCGGCAGGTACTCGCCCTCGACCTTCTCGCGCACGAAGAGATTGTATTGCGGCTGCTCCATGACCGGCGGGCTGATGCCCAGCGAGCGGGCGACGGCATAGGCTTCGGTGAGTTGCTGGGCGCTCCACTCGGACGTGCCCCAATAGAGCACCTTGCCCTGGGTGATGAGGTTGTGCATGGCCCAGACCGTCTCTTCGATCGGGGTGTCGATGTCCGGGCGGTGGCAGAAATAGAGATCGAGATAATCGACCTGCAGGCGCTTGAGCGCCGCATGGCAGGCGTCGGTGACGTGTTTGCGGCTGAGGCCCTTCTGCATCGGCTTTTCGCCGCCCCAGAACACCTTGGAGGAAACGGCGTAGCTCGAGCGATCCCAGTTGAGGGATTTGAGCGCTTCGCCCATCAGCGCCTCGGAGACGCCGGCCTCGTAGCCCTCGGCATTGTCGAAGAAATTGACACCCTGATCATAGGCATAGGCCATGATGTCGAGCGCGTCCTTCTGGTCGACCTGCTTGCCGAAAGTGACCCAGGAGCCGAGGGAGAATTCGCTGACCTTGAGGCCGGATTTGCCAAGGCGACGGTATTCCATCGTTTATTCCCTTCCTAAATGAATTCGAAGCCGGACGACGCCGGCTGCCGGCGCAAGCAACATCGCGATTGAGTGGTGGGCGCCGGAACTAGACTTAATGAAATCGAACGATGCGGCGGGGATTTCTCCCGGCCTGGTGATGCATCCGATCGGAGGGCATGTCCGGTGTATATGACGTACGGGCATGATGTGAAAACGTTCACACCTTGCGAGGTTAGCGAGCCGAAACCGGCGCGCCAAGACCTTTGCATCGTATATTTACGCTGGAGCGCGCCTTGAAAGAGACGCGATCCTCGACTAGGTATGTGCGATCGACGACGCGCCGCAAAAAAGGGCTGCGTCGTCAGGCTGTCATCGATTCCCCGCATGCTGACGCGTATCGCTTCCAAGAGGAGCCGCGACAATGCGCAAGGAACGGACCATGCGCCAGAACCGTTTGGCGACAGCCACAGGCGGGTACTGATCACAAGTGCCCATTTTCGAATCCAAGCAGCCCCACGCAGCCGCTTTCAAGGACGCCCTTCCGTTTCACGGAACAGGCGCCGGCGGCGCGAGTGCTGCAAAGCAAAGCAACGAACACACTATGAATATCGACTTCACCATACCTGCCGATCTTTATCTCGGCAGCGACCCGGCAACCGCCAGGGCCCAGGGCCATCGGCACTTTTCCACCACAGAGGCCGCGATCCGCTTTGCCATGGAGCAGGCGGCACCGGTGAGCCTGCGTGGCGCGCTGCTGCGCAGCGGTGCACGCTGGTTTTCCGGCGACGACATTCGCCGGCTCTACAACAGCGACATGCGCTTCCGCCGTCAGTTCGTGCCCGAAGTCGCTGCCCTAAACGCGGCTTGATGTCGCCAATTTGGCCGCGTTCTATTGGCTGACAACAGCAAAGGAGTGCCGCCATGCTCAAGGACAAGACGTCTTCCGCGATTATCGCGGTCAGCGATGCCGACCGCGCCAGGAGCTTCTATCGCGACACGCTGGGGCTCGACCTCGTCGATGAAGGCATGGGCGAGGTGATGACCTTCCGCACCGGCAATACGCAGCTCATCGTCTACAAATCGCAATTTGCCGGCACCAACGAGGCCAACGCGGTCGTCTGGGACGGCGGCGACGAGGTCGATGCCATTGTCGCCGATCTCAAGGCCAAGGGCGTCACCTTCGAGCACTACCCGGACATGGAAGGCATGCGCCTCGAGGGCGACGTCCATGTTTCCGGCGACATGAAGGCCGTCTGGTTCAAGGACCCGGACGGCAACATATTGCACATCAACGGGCGCTAGGCTCAGGGACGCTCGCGCAGGAACGAGGCGAGGTTCTCGGTGACGTGGTGGACATGGGGCGCATTTGTGCGCACCAGTTCCCACGCATCGACCTGTTCATGCACGAACCCTTCGCCGGCAACGACCTGCACCGTGACCATACCGACCTCATGGGGCACGACGAGGTTCTTTTCCAGATCGTCGAACATCACGGCGCGGTTGGGATCGATGCCGTGGCGCTTGAAGAAGGCGTCATAGGCCTGCCGGTGGGGCTTGGGCACGAAGGTCATCTCGCGAATGTCGAAGATGTGCTCGAAGAGCTCATCTCCGCCCAGCCGTTTGAGGACGCGTCGGGCATGGCCGAGATCCCCATTGGTGAGAATGAATTTGCGCCCGGGCAGATCGGCGATGGCGGCGATCAACTCGGGATGCGGCTCGACCGAGGAATAGTCAATAGCGTGCACCGTTTCGAGGAAATGATCCGGATCGATCTTGTGCAGCGTCATGAGGCCGTTGAGCGTCGTGCCGTGGTCCCGGTAGAGATCTTTCTGCAGGGTACGGGCGGCCTCGAAATCGAGCTTGGTGAGCTCCATGACATAGTGCGTCATGTTGAGGTCGATCTGCGCGAACAGATTGCACTCGCGCGGATAAAGGGTGTTGTCGAGATCGAAGACCCAGTCGGTCACGTGGCTGAGGGAGCGATGGGCAGCGAGGTCCTGTTTGGCGGGCGACAAATCATTCATGGCACCAGTGTGCCAGAGATTCCTCAACACTTCACCTAACAAGCGCGGGAGAACGCCTGTCGTTCCCTGCCCTTGGCCAACGGCGCCCGCTAGCGCACGATCAGCGTGCCAGCACCGTGTTCGGTGAAGAGCTCGACCAGCACGACATGGGGCATCTTGCCATTGAGAATGACGACGCCTTCGACGCCGCGATCGAGCGCTTCGAGACAGGTTTCGACCTTGGGAATCATGCCGCCGGTGATGGTGCCATCGGCAATGAGCGCTTCGGCATCGGCGACCGAAAGCTCGGAGATGAGCTTGCCGGACTTGTCGAGAACGCCGGGCACGTCGGTGAGGAACAACAGGCGCTTGGCGCCGAGCGAGCCGGCAATGGCGCCTGCGAAAATATCGGCATTGATGTTGTAGGTCGCCCCGTCGCGACCCGGAGCAACCGGAGCGATGACCGGGATCATCTCCGAGCGCGCCAGCAGGTCGAGAAGCGTGCGATCGACCTCGACCGGTTCGCCGACAAAGCCGAGATCGAGCACGCGCTCGATATTGGAGGTCGGATCGCGGTACTTCTTTTCGGCCTTCTTGGCGAAGACCATGTTGCCGTCCTTGCCGCAAAGCCCGATCGCCCATTCGCCTTCGGCATTGATGAGCGCCACGATCTCCTTGTTGATGGAGCCGGCCAGCACCATCTCGACGATCTCGACGGTCTTCTGGTCGGTGACGCGCAAGCCGCCTTCGAACTTGGATTCGATACCCATCTTGTTGAGCATAGCCCCGATCTGGGGGCCGCCGCCATGAACGACGATGGGATTGACCTTGGATTGCTTGAGGAGCGCGATGTCGCGGGCGAAGGCCTGGCCGAGATTGGGATCGCCCATGGCGTGGCCGCCATATTTGACGACTACGGTCTTGTCCTCATAACGCTGCATATAGGGCAGCGCCTGCGCCAATATGCCGGCATCGTGGGAAAAGCGGAGATCTTCGGAAGGGATGTCGGTCATTGGGCGCCCTGTCCTTTGAAAAGGCTCGTGCTGGTTGCGTGAGGTCTAATGGATTTCCGCGCGGGGCGAAATCAGGTCTGGAAAGAAAATCTTGCGGTTTATTGGCCGCGGGGCTCACCAAGGATTGACGTGCGCGTCTGCGCTGGCAACGCTACCCTCAAGAGAGCGAGGAGAACACCAATGTCGATTTCACGTCGTTTCGTATTGCTGGGTGGCACGGCTTTTGGCGCGGTCGCCGCCTATGGAATACTGCGCCCGATGCGACCCGCTGTGGCCGCTGAGGGCGAATTCGAGGTCACGCTCAGTCAGGAGGAGTGGCGCGAGCGGCTGACCCCCGAGCAATACATGATCCTGCGCGACCATGGGACGGAACCCCCTTTCAGCTCGCCGCTCAACGACGAGAAGCGCGTCGGCACATTCCATTGCGCCGGCTGCGACCAGGCGCTGTTCGATTCTGCCACCAAATTTGACAGCCACACCGGCTGGCCGAGCTTTTACGACTATCTGCCCGATGCGATCGGCACCTCCGAGGACAATTCGCTCGGCATGATGCGCATCGAAGTGCATTGTTCGCGTTGCGGCGGGCATCAGGGGCACGTTTTCCAGGACGGCCCGCCCCCGACGGGCCTGCGGTATTGCATCAACGGGCTGGCAATGACCTTCAAACCGTCGGAGGCGTGAAAACAGCGCCTCTTGCCGGCCGGATGGGTGAGCGATAATTCAGGCTGATCGCGTCTCGTCTGCACATCCGGGTCCCATGAAGCTCACAATTCTCCAGACCGGCGAAGTGCCGGAGCCCTTGCGCGGCCGGTTCGGCCCCTATGCGGGCATGTTCCAGCGCATGTTCGATGCGACGGGGCATGGTTTCACCTATGAGACGGTGAAGGTGAGCGAGGGCGAGCCATTGCCCGATGCCGGCGCTCTCGAGGGCGTGGTCCTGACTGGCTCGGCGGCGGGCGTCTATGACGATCTGGCCTGGCTGGAGCCGCTGCGCGAGTTCATCCGCACCGGCTATGCTGCGCGAACGCCGATGCTCGGCATCTGCTTTGGCCACCAGATCATGGCCGATGCGCTGGGCGCAGACGTGAACAAGTCGGAGAAAGGCTGGGGGCTGGGGCGCCACACCTATGGTGTCAAGGCACGTCCCCGCTTCATGGAGGCGGCGCCCACCGCACTTGCCGTCGCCTGCTCGCACCAGGACCAGGTGATCGTGCCGCCAAGGGACGCCGAGGTGATCCTTGCCTCCGATTTCACCCCCAATGCGGGGCTCGCCTATGCCAATGGTGCAGCACTGAGCTTTCAGCCGCATCCCGAGTTCGAGGACGATTATACGCTGGCGCTTGCCGAGTTGCGGCGGGGGCGCGCGCCCGATGCGGTCATCGATGCGGCCATAGCGTCGGTGGCAACGCCATCGGACAGCCGGGCCGTCGCGGGATATATCGCGGCGTTCTTTGCCGGACGCGGGCGGTAGCGAGCCGACCGGCACGATCCAGCCACGCTCACCGGCGCCCACCTCCCCGTCGATGGGGTGGCACGGTTACCCTTGTGGGAGAGGGACAGATTTTCTGCGTCCAGCAGAAAATCAGGGTGAGGGGGTGCGAGCTCTTCCCAAGCACAAAGCGTCGTGCCAGAGCGTTGGAATCACACCCCCCTCATCCGGCGCTGCGCGCCACCTTCTCCCACAGGGGGAGAAGGGAAGGGCGTGCTTGTGGTTACTTCATATGCAATTGCCCTGGCTTGATGGGGGAGGGTAATCACACATGCACGGATACCCCTCTCCCCTCGTGGGAGAGGGACAGATTTTCTGCGTCCAGCAGAAAATCAGGGTGAGGGGGTGCGAGCTCTCCCCAAGCACAAAGCGTCGTGCTAAAGCCTTGGAATCACACCCCCCTCATCCGGCGCTGCGCGCCACCTTCTCCCACAAGGGGAGAAGGGAAGGGCGTGCTTGTGGCACTATGCTGTCAAGCTCACCGGCCCGACACCTCCCCCTTGATGGGGGGAGGCCGGGAGCTCCCGGTCCCCTCAGAGCGCAAGCGTGCGGAGGCGTGTGCTCTCAGTTCTCCAGTAGCAGGGCGATTTCGGCGCGCAGCTCGGGCAGGCCAACGCCCTTTTCGCTCGAGGTCAGCATGACCAGCGGGTGCGCGGCGGGGCGCTTGGCGATGGCGGCGCGGGTGGCGGCGACGTTCTTTTCGAGGTCTTTGGCGTTCGGCTTGTCGGCCTTGGTGAGAACCACCTGATAGCTGACCGCGGCGCGGTCGAGCTCGTTCATTACCGAGAGGTCATTGGCCTTGGGCCCGTGGCGGGCGTCGACCAGCACATAGACGCGGCGCAGCGTCGCGCGGCCGGTGAGGTATCGATGAACCAGCCGTGTCCACGCCTTGACCTTGTCTTCGGGCGCCTTGGCGAAACCATAGCCGGGCATGTCGACGATGCGCAGCGGCGCCGACTGGCTTTCGAAGATATTGAGTTCCTGCGTGCGCCCGGGCGTGTTGGAGGTTCGGGCCAGCCCCGAGGTGCCGCACAGCGCGTTGATCAGCGAGGATTTTCCGACATTGGAACGCCCTGCAAAGGCGATCTCGACGCGATCGGCGGGCGGAAGATCCTCAAGGCGCACGCACCCCTTCACGAAGAGGATGGGGCGCGCAAAGAGCAGACGGCCGGTTTCGAGGATTTCGGGGCTATAAGGGCTTTCGTTCATTCCCCGATCTCTCGGTTTGCGTCTCCCTCCCCCTCGTGGGGAGGGATCAAGGGTGGGGGGTGGATTCTCGGCCGGGCCCGGGCATGCCCCCACCCTGCTCGATTACAGACTTAGCGATAGCTAAGTCCTATCTCGCTTCCCTCCCCTCAAGGGGAGGGAGGACCGTGCCCCGCCCCTGCTTGACGAGCTCGGGACGGTTCGAGGCGCTCGCGGCAAATCACATCGTGAGAGCTACCGTTGGTCCCCGGTATCTCAGGCCTTGGGCGGCTCGGCTTCCTTGGGCTTGCGGCGGAAGGAGGACATGATGTTGCCGAAGAGGTCAACCTCTACCCCGTGCCGCTTCATGATCACCCATTGCTGGACGATCGAGAGGAAGTTGTTCCAGGCCCAGTAGATGACGAGGCCGGCCGGGAACGAACCGAGCATGAAGGTGAAGATGATCGGCATCAGGCCGAAGATCATCGCCTGGCTCGGATCGGGCGGGCGCGGGTTGAGCTTCATCTGCACCCACATGGTGATGCCCATGATGACCGGCCACACGCCAAGATGCAGGAAGGTGCCAAAGACCGGAACGATCGTGGGATCCCAGGGGATCAGGCCGAACAGGGTGAAGATGTTGGTCGGATCGGGCGCCGCCAGATCCTGAATCCAGCCAAAGAACGGCGCATGGCGCATTTCGAGGCTGATGAAGATGACGGTATAGAGCGAGAAGAATACCGGGATCTGAATGAGGATCGGCCAGCACCCCGAAACCGGATTGATCTTCTCTCTCTTGTAGAGCTCCATCATCGCCTGCTGCTGGGCAGCGCGATCATCCTTGAAGCGCTCCTGAATGGACTTCATTTCCGGCTGCACGCGGCGCATGGCGGCCATGGATGCATAGGAGCGGTTGGCCAGCGGGAAGAAGAGTGCCTTGACGATGACGGTCACGGCCAGAACGGCAAGGCCGAAATTGCCGAGAATTCCATAGAGGAAGGTCAGCAGCCAGTGCATCGGCCGGGTCAGGAAGTGGAACCAGCCCCAATCGATCAGGAGTTCGAGGCGATCAAAGCCGTATTGCTGCTCATAGGAGGCAATGACGGCCTCTTCCTTAGCGCCGGCAAAGACATAGCTGTCGTGGGTGGCGGTGCCACCGGCAGGCACGACGACGGGCGCCGTTTCGACGAAATTGGTCTGGTAGACGGCCACGCCGCCCGACTGATCGTAAACGAAACGGGCGTTGATCGCCTCACCCGGCGGGGCAAGAATGGCGCTCGCCCAGTACTTGTCGGCAAAGCCCAGCCACCCGGTGGTGTTGAGGTATTCGAGCTGACCGTCATTGGCCATGTCGTGATATTTGCGCCCGACCCAGCCATTGGAGCCGAGCACGCCGAGCAGACCTTCATGCTGGATGAAGAAATTGGCCACCGTAGGCGTGCCCTGGCGAATGATGCGCGAAAACGGGTAAAGCGCGACATCGTTAGTGCCGGTATTTTCGACGTTCTGCGTGATGGTGAAGAGGTAATGCTCGTCGACCGCAATGGTGCGGTGGAAGATGAGCCCCTCGCCATTATCCCACGACAGGGTTACCGGCGTTTGCTCGCTGAGTGTTGCGGTGTCGCTTTCAAGCGTCCAGACCGTATCGGCGTCAGGCACGGCGACGTCGGAACCACTGACCGGCACGAAACCCTGTTCGACATAATAGCCGCCCGGGGCGCCGCTGGGCGAAAGCAGCGTGATGATCGGGGAGTCGGGATCGACCGTTTCGTGATATGACTTGAGCTTCAAGTCATCGATACGCCCGCCGGTGAGATTGATGGACCCGGAGAGGTCATCCGTATTGATGGCGACCCGCTGCGAGGCGGCAATGGCAGCCTCGCGCGTTTCGAACTGACCCGGCGCGCCAGGCACCGCTGTCTGCTCGGCAGCCGGCTGGTCCGGGGTAGCGAGCGTCGACTGTTCCGCGGTCTGCTGAGCCTCGGCCTCCTGCATCGCCCTGTCGAGCTGCGGGCCGGCAATGAAGTACTGCCAGCCGAACAGCACGATCATGCTGAGCACAATGGCGAGGATGATATTGCGGTTGTTGTCGTTCATGCTCGAGAGTTCCGGGGGCCTGCGGACCTGTCTGGCCGCGTCGTTTTGCTGGGGGTTCCGGCGTTCACGCGTGCCAGCGCCCGACTGAGATTGCCGACCAGTTCGTCGAAGGGCTCGTTGAGCGCCTCGCGTCGGCCAACAAGCACATAGTCATGACCGGGCGCAAAGTCACGCGCACACGCTGTCACAGCCGCGCGAAGTCGGCGTTTGATGCGATTGCGCTCGACCGCGTTGCCGACCTTTTTGGTGACGGTAAAGCCGACCGCAGCATCTTCAGCGCCATTGGGCACGGCCTGCAAACCAAACGAAGGCCGCCCGGTGCGGTTGCCCCGAGCAGCCTTTAAAAACTGCGAGCGCGTCTTCAATCGACGCAGAGCGCGAGCCGGTGTTTCGGCCGTCATCCGGCCTCATACGCCTTAAGCCGAGAGCTTCTTGCGGCCGAGGCGGCGGCGGCGATTGAGAATCGCGCGGCCGTCCTTGGTGGCCATGCGGGCACGGAAACCATGGCGACGGGCACGCACGAGCTTGGAAGGCTGGTATGTACGCTTCATGACATCAGACCGCGCGCGGCACGGTTCCTCTTATTATCTGTTGCTTTCGCAAGAAATGAGCAAGCCACCGGGCGCGCCCGGCCGCTTTCAAGTTGGCGGGTGTATAGGCAAGGAAGGGTGCGAAGTCAACGTTCGCGCGGCCTCGAACAGCGCACTGCACCCACCAATACCGTTTCGAAACCTGGTGCCGGTTGTCTTGAAACCGCTGCGGCCCCATAAGAGGCCGATCACCTGCCTGCAGCGTTCCTGAATATGGCCGACAGACTCAAACCCGACCTCTGTATCATCGGTGCCGGCTCCGGAGGCCTTGCGGCTGCCGCGGCCGCGCGGGCCCATGGGGCAAGTGTCGTGCTGGTCGAGCGCGCAAGGATGGGCGGCGACAGCCTCAATGCGGGCAGCGTGCCCTCCAAGGCGCTGATCGCTTCAGCGCATGTGGCAGGGATCATGCGCAATGCGGCACGCCTGGGCATAGCCAATGACGAGCCCAGGGTGAGCTTTCGCGGCGTAGCCGAGCATGTGCAATCGGTGATCGAGAGCATCGAGCCACGCGACTCGCTCGATCGGCTGACGGCGCTGGGGGTCGAGGTGATCGCGGCCGAGGGCCGGTTCGTCGATGCAAACACACTCCAGGCCGGCGACACTCTGATCCGCGCCCGCCGCTTCGTCATCGCCACCGGCTCACAGCCCGCCGTTCCGCAGATCGCCGGGCTCGAGGACGTGCCCTATTTCACCAGCGAGAGCATTTTCGAACATGCCAGCAAGCTGACGCATCTGGTCGTCATCGGCGGCGGGCCGGTGGGAATCGAGCTGGCGCAGGCCTATAGACGTCTCGGTTCGCAGGTGACGGTGGTCGAGGCCGCGAGGGTTCTGAGCCGATCCGATCCCGAGCTCGCCGCGGTGGCGCTGCGCCAGTTGCACGAAGAAGGCATCGATATCCGCCAGGAGTGGCGCGTCGTCGACGTCGTGGCGCGCAGCCAGGGTATTGGCGTCGACATTATCGGCCCGGACGGACAAGAGCAGAGCCTCGATGCCTCGCACATTCTGGTAGCGTGCGGCCGGCGGGCCAATCTCGAGAGCCTCGACCTCGACAAGGCCCGCATCCGGCGCGATCCGGTGCATCCGGGCAAGCTGCTGGTCAAGCAGAACCTCAAGACCACCAACCGGCGCGTCTATGCGGTGGGCGATGCAGCGGGCGGGCTGCACCATAGCCATGCGGCGGCCTACCAGGGCGAACTCGTGGTGCGCAATGCCCTATTCGGTCTGCCCGTTGGTAATGACAACGCGCTCGTGCCGAGGGTGGTTTTCACTGATCCAGAGATCGCCGAGACGGGGCTGACCGAGCCGCAGGCCAGGGCGCGCCTCAAGGGCAATTACAAGGTGGTGCGCTGGAGTTTCGCCGAAAACGAGCGCGCCCGCACGCTGCGCCAAACGCAAGGCTTTGCCAAGATGATCACCGACCGTAGCGGGCGGATCGTTGGCGCGGGGATCGTGGGACCGCAGGCTGGCGAACTCATAGCGCTGTTTTCCTTTGCCATCGCCAACCGGCTTTCGGCCAGACACCTGAAGGCCTTCATTGCCCCCTACCCCACGCTTGCCGAGATCGCAAAAAGGCTGGGCATCGAATATTTCCGCGATACCCCGCCCAACCCCTGGCTGCAACGATTGCTGGCGGTCAACCGTTTGCTTCCATAAAAACTGCGCCCCGCGAACGAGTTAGCCAAGACGCGGGCGAAGCCCTATAGTGGTGAGAATGCGCGCCGAACCACAGTTCATGCCCGGCCCGTTCCGCGGCCTTTCGGTCAAGCTGATCGCCACGATCATCGTGGTGATCCTTGCGGTGGAGGTCGCCATCTATCTGCCATCGGTGGCAAATTTCCGCGCCAACTGGCTTGATGACCGGCTGCGCATCGGGGTCGTGGCGGCGCGCGTGCTCGACGCCGTGCCGGATGTGATGGCGCTGCCGCGCAGCCTTACCGATCGGCTGCTGACAGCCGCCGGGGCCGACGCCATCGTCTATCGGCGCGAAGGACAAAGCCAGTTGATCGAACTCGCCGATGCACCCACACCGCGCGAGGCGGTAACGGCGGACATGCGCCAGCGCGACCCGGCAACGCTGATCTTCGGGGCGCTCGACACGCTGGTTTACGGGGGCAACCGGACGCTGCGGATCGTGGGCGAAGGCGACCTGCAGGACAGCTTCGTCGAGATCCTGATGCCCGAGCGCCCGTTGCGGCTCGAAATGCTCGCCTATTCGCGCAGTATCGCCCTGCTCTCGCTGATCGTTGCGACGATCACGGCGGTAGTGCTCTATATATTCGTTTCGGTGCTGTTCATTCGGCCGGTGGTGCGGCTGTCGCAGAACATGCTCGACTACCGCCAGGAGCCGGAGAATGCGAGCCTTATCATCACCCCGTCGCGGCGCCGCGACGAAATCGGCATTCTCGAGCGCGAGCTTGCCGCCATGGAAACCGATATCTTCACCATGTTACGCCAGCGCCGGCACCTGGCCGATCTCGGCCTCGCCGTCGCCAAGATCAACCATGACCTGCGCAACACCCTGACCTCGGCGCAATTGCTGTCCGATCAGGTGGCGACCCTCGACGATCCCAAGGTGCAGCGGCTGGCGCCGCGCCTCGTCAACACGCTCGACAAGGCCATCGGCTTCGTCCAGTCGGTGCTCGACTATGGCCGCCAGAGCGTCACCGCGCCCAAGCCCGAGCGCATCGGTTTGCGCGCGCTGGCCGAGGATGCGGCCTTCGATGCCGGACTTGCCGGGCACCCGACGATCGCCTTTGCAAACACCGTTGCCGAAACCATGTACGCCAATGTCGATGCCGGGCAGATGACGCGGGTGCTTGCCAATCTGATCCGCAATGCACGCGAGGCGCTGGAAGCGGCAAACGGCGCCGTCGCCGCCCCGGAGATACGCGTCGATGCAACAACGCCCGAGGAAGGCCTGATCATCACCGTTGCCGACAACGGCCCCGGCCTGCCGCCGCGTGCCCGCGAGAACCTCTTCGTTGCCTTCCAGGGCTCGGCCCGCGCCGGCGGGACAGGCCTCGGGCTTGCCATCGCGCGCGAGTTGACCGAAGCGCATGGCGGGCGGCTGGTCTACCTCGATCAGCCGGTCGGCACCCGCTTCGACATCATCCTGCCCCCAAGTGCAGTCGCGGACCAGCCGGTCACGTAATCCTTAGATCGGATCCTTGAAACGCGATTCTTTGGATTGCGAGTCTTTGGCTCGGGATTCTTGGATCGGGGTGTTGCATATCGCCAAAGGCCCATGTATGGGTTTGCCCGCTTCGCAAGACGGCACCCCAACGTGCTCCTTTTCTTGCGAACCGTGCCGGCAAGCCCGGCCCTGCGCGCCCGTAGCTCAGCTGGATAGAGCACCAGACTACGAATCTGGGGGTCAGGAGTTCGAATCTCTTCGGGCGCGCCATTTATTTCAATGACTTAGCAGTCGTTCGGCGCCTTGCTGTAACCCTATGTCAGAAACGCGGCTGCGTTCTGAATAAGCTCTGCGATTGAGTCTTTTTCGTTTTCTGAGTGATTCTGCGGCGCGTTTCGATTTTTAGCGATAGCTTTCGATGCGATACCTCAATTGGACATACTGATCGAGCTTCTCGAGGCCGACAAGGACGGGCAGGCGCAAAAGCGGGCTCCCCATCCGGTGAACGAACGAGTGATGTGACCCGAGTCACATCACCACACCCTGCCCTTAGCGCGGGCCTCAGCGCGCGCCGAGCCCGCCGATGCAGACATATTTGCTGTCGAGATAGTCCTCGATGCCTTGCCTGCCGCCTTCCTTGCCAAGCCCGCTTTCCTTTAGTCCGCCAAAGGGGGCCTCGACGGTGGTGATCAGGCCTTCATTGACGCCGATGAGGCCGTATTTCAGACCTCCCATGACGCGATAGGCACGAGCGAGATTGCTTGTGTAGAAATAGCAGGCCAGACCGAACTCGGTGGCATTGGCGGCTGAGACTGCTTCCTCTTCGGTTTCGAAACGGAATACCGGCGCAACGGGGCCGAAGATCTCCTCGCGCGCCAAGCGCATCCGGGACGTCGCCTCCGCAATCACCGTGGGTTCGAAAAACGATCCGCCCAGTGCATGGCGGCTGCCGCCAATGGCCAGGCGTGCGCCATTCTGGAGGGCGTCCGCCACGAGTTCTTCCACCTTGCTGACGGCGTTGGCGTCAATCAGCGGTCCCTGTTCGGTCCCCGGTTCGAGTCCCTTGCCCACCTTGAGCCTGCCCGTGGCGGCGGCCAGGCGTTCGACGAAGGCATCGTAGATACCGGCCTGGACATAAATGCGATTGGCGCAGACGCAGGTCTGGCCGGAATTGCGATATTTGGCGATGATGGCGCCTTCGACCGCGCGATCGAGATCGGCGTCATCGAAGACGACGAACGGGGCATTGCCACCCAGTTCCATGGAAACTTTCTTCACCGTGCCCGCGCATTTGCGGATCAACGTCTTGCCGACTTCGGTCGAGCCCGTGAAGGTCAGCTTCCTGACCGCCGGGTGCTCGCACAGTTCATCACCGATTTCACTGGCCGAGCCGGTCACGACGTTGACGACGCCGGGGGCAAAGCCAACGTCCTCGCAAAGGGCAGCCCACGCCAAGCCCGAAAACGGCGTCTGGGAGGCCGGCTTGACGACCACCGTACACCCTGCTGCCAGCGCTGGCCCGATCTTGCGCGCCAGCATCGAGGATGGAAAATTCCAGGGCGTGATCGCTGCAACTACCCCGACCGGCTCCTTGACCACCATCACCTGCCGATCGGCCCAGGGCGAAGGGATGACTTCGCCGTAGACGCGACGGCCCTCTTCGGCGAACCACTGGATGTAGGCCGCCGAGATGGCGATTTCGCCCATTGCCTCGGCGAGGGGCTTGCCCTGTTCGGCCACCAGCAGCGTGGCGAGTTCCTTCTGGTTGTCCTCCAGCGCCCGGGCGAGCGCGCGTAACATGCCGGCCCGCTCGGTGGCGGTGGTCTGCGAGAAGGTTGCGAAGGCCCGCTCGGCAGCCTCGATAGCACGGCGCGTTTCGCTGCGTCCGCCCTTTGGCACCTGGCCTATGGACTGGCCCGTCGAGGGGTCGACGACATCGATGTGCTGGCTTGTTTCCGCCTGCACCCACTGCCCATCGATATAGTTGGCCATATGCAAGAATTTGTTTTCGAACGCCATGGTTGTCTCCAGTTGCGTTGCAGGCTCAGCGCCCGATTGCCTCGATCTGCGCCACCAAAGCCATATCGGTCACGATCCCCTCGGTCTCACCCTTGTGTCGCAGCTTTTGCCGGCGCCGGCCAGGTAACCGGGCACCAGGCATAACTTCGATCATGGCAGACAGTTCGCCAATGCGCTGCATCGCCGAGACCGGCCCGAACACTTCCGGATCGATGGCGATGATGGTCTGACCGACCCCCGGCGGTTCTCCGGACGCATCGAAGAACGAGGACGCCTCGCGCGCATAATTGGCGCCAGTGAGACCGGCCGCCAGCACTTCGACCATAAGCGCAAGGCCCAACCCCTTGGCCTCGCCAAGCGGCGCCATGGTGCCGCCGAGCGCCGCGTCAGGATCGGTGGTCGGGCGCCCCTCGGCATCGAACGCCCAATTCTCCGGGATCGGCTGCTGCTTCTGGCTGGCCGCCATGATCTTGCCGCGCGCGACCTTTGAGAGGGAGACGTCCACCACCACGGGATCGCCGTCTGCCATTGGCGCTGCAAAGGCGATCGGATTGGTGCCGAAAATAGCCTCCTTGCCGCCCCAGGGCGCCATGGCAGCGGGCGTATTGGCAAAAAGGAGCGCCACCAGCCCTGCATGCGCGTACCGCTCGACGATTACGCCGGCTACTCCGCAGTGGTGCGATCGGCGGATGCCCGCAATGGCGATGCCATGCGTATGTGCGGCCGAAGCCAACGGTTCGAAGACGCTGTTCAATGCCGGATAGGCGAAGCCGTTGGCTGCATCGACCGCCAACCCGGCCGGCCGTGTGGCGGTGACTATCGGAACGGCGAAACCGTCGACCTTGCCGCTTTGCGCTTGCCCGGCATAAGCGGCGACGCGTCGCAGACCGTGGCCAGCCTGCCCGACCAGTTCGGCGGCAACCAAAGCATCGGCAACGGCGATCGCGTTCTGCGCCGAGGTACGGCTACGTTCGAGCGCGCCGGCTATCAGGCGGCGCGCCTGGCTGGCCGAGATCGTCACATCGCTCATTGCTGGCGCTCCAGATGGGTCAGGACACGCTCGGCGATGAGAGCGCTGACACGTTCATTGGACTCCTCGGTCACCCCGGCAATGTGGGGGGTCAGCAGCAGGTTGGGCACATCCCGGAACCTGGCGCCTGCCACGGCCGTCAGCGGCTCGACCTCGAAGACGTCGAGCGCAGCCCCGCCCAGCCGTCCCTCCCCAAGAGCCGCCACCAGCGCTGCCTCGTCGACGATCCCGCCGCGGGCAGCGTTGATCAGAACTGCGCCCGGCTTCACGCCGGCCAGTGCGGCCGCATCGATCATATGGCGCGTATCGGGGGTAAGCGGGGTGTGGAGGCTGATGACATCGGCCCCGGCGAGAAGCTCATCAAGGGTGCACGATTTCGTCTCTCCCCAGGCGGCATCGGCCTGCGGCAGATAGGGATCGAACCCCATGCAGCGCATACCGAGAGCTTCGGCGCGTTTGGCCACCTGGCGCGCGATGGCGCCATATCCCACGAGCCCCATGATGCGACCGGAAAGCTCGCGCCCGATCAGGTCTTGTCGGGGCCAGGCGCCAGAAGCGACCGCACGGCTCGAAAGCCAGGCGCCGCGCAGCAGAGCCAGGGCTGCGGTGATCACGTATTCGGCGACTGCAAGGTCGTTGGCGCCAGTTGCGGGGTAAACGGCGATGCCGCGGTCTTCACAGGCCTCGACATCGATATTGTCGAGCCCAACGCCGAGCCGGCCGACGCATTGGAGCCTGGCAGCGGCAGTCAGCAGATCGCCGCGCACCTGGGTGCGGTTGCGCACGATCAGGGCCCGGGCATCTTCAAGGAGTAGATTCAGCCTTTCGGGCTTGTCGGCCAGATCGGGCTCATAAACGAGGTCGTGGCGCGCTTGCAGTCTGGCCACGGCCTTCTCGTCCATGAATTCGGTAATAACGATATCGACCATCACAGATTTCCCATCAGCAATTGCGCAACCACGACAAGGACAAGCAGGACCAAAGTCGCGCCAACGAGGACGATCAGCGGTGCGCGGCCCATATGCAGTATGCTGCGCAAGGAGGTGTTGAGGCCGATCGCGGCAACCGCCACCACCAGGCACCCGCGCGAGAGCTCGGCGACGAAGTTCAGAAACGCCTGAGGCATGGGCAACAGCGAATTGAGGACGACGAACACCGCAAAGGCGATGGCGAACACCGGCACCGGCAGCACCAGACGCCCCTGGGGACCAGACGACAAGCGGGTGACCAACGAGATGGCGACCACGGTGGGCAGAAGGAGTGCAACCCGGAACAGCTTGACGACCGCGGCCGTATCGCCTGCTTCCTCGGAGACGGCGTAACCCGCGCCCACCACTTGGGCGACGTCGTGAATGGTGGCTCCAAACACGATGCCCGAGACGTGGTCGTCAAAGCCGAGCCAGTGAGTGAGCAGCGGGTAGACCAGCATGGCAAGCGTCGACAGCAGGGTGACGACGACGACAACCATGGCGACTTCGCGGCCGCGGCCTTCGTCGCGCGGCAAGGCCGAAGAGATGGCGAGGGCAGCCGAGGCACCGCAAATACCGGTGGCCCCGCCTGCAAGAATGCCGAACGACGAGGAAAGGCCCAGAAGCCGCGCAATGAGCCAGCCGGACGCAATTGCGGTCAGAACGCCACCGATCACCAAGAGCAATGTGTTGCTGCCCAGATCAACGACATGGCTTATCGAAACGCCGAACCCGAGCAGAGCCACGCCGGTTTGCAAAACCGGGCGGGAGGCAAACGCCAGGCCGGCTTCGATCCTGGCATCGGCGGTCGTGAAGCTCATGGCGATGCCGATCAACAGCGTCATCAGCATTACCGGTATACCCGACACGCTTGCCGCAAAGCTGGCGGCGGCGCCCACCGTCAGCGCCAGCACCAGTCCCGGCGCGCGTGCGGCAAGCCCTTGGCGCCCGGCATGCCAGCGCGATTGCACGACTTGTAAATCCACGGATCTTCCCCGGCCACCACCGGGCCGCAGCTGCAGTCCGGCCGCTGGCCCATTGCCCATACCGGACCGTCTCCTGATCAATCAGGCCGAGCGGTAAAGTTTGGTCATCACGAATTCACGGTGCCCGAGCGCCTCGGCCGCGGTGCTGCGACCGTTGGCGGTGCGGATGATGTTGTCGATCAGTGCGTCGCCGGCGTCATCGATGGTCATCTCCCGGCGCAGAATGCCCGACACATCGACGTCCACATGCTCGCCCATGGTCCGCACGGTGCGCGGGTTGGCGGTGATCTTGATTACCGGGACGATCGGATTGCCGATGACATTGCCCTGACCAGTGGGAAATGTGTGAACGACATAGCCTCCGGCAGCCATCAGGGTGACGCATTCGGCGGCGGCGGATGAACTGTCCATGAAATAGAGGCCCCGGCCGGACCTGGGCGCCTCTGCGGGCTCGAGAATGTCGATATAGCGCGATGTGCGGCCGATTTTTTCGAGGTTCCCGAGCGCCTTTTCCTCTATGGTAGTGAGCCCGCCTTCAATATTGCCCTTGGTAGGCTGGCTTTCGGAGAGATCGCTATCCTTGTGGGCTTCGATCACCTCGGTCTGGTAGGCCTGCCACATCCTGTACCAGCGCTCGCCCACTTCAGGGGTGGCGGCGCGCTGCTTGCAGATGTGCTCGGCGCCGGTAATCTCGGATGTCTCCCCAAAGCAGCCATAGATGCCCTCGGGCAGCAGCTTGTCGTACATGTTGCCCACGGTTGGACATGAGCCGAGGCCAGTCGTCGTGTCACTCTCCCCGCACTTGGTGGAAATCCAAAGCTCGGAAACCGAGCAGTCCTCGCGCTGCAGTTCGGTGGCGTAGTGGACGAATTCCTTGGCCTTGCGCGATGCCGCGGCGATGGTTGCGAGATCACCGTTCTGCTCGATCGAAAAACCGGCGACCGGCTTACCCGTCTCGGCGATGCCATCGACGATCTTCTTGGTCCAGCCCGGCTCGATGCCGATGACCACGACGGCGGCGACGTTGGGGTTGCTCCCGGTTCCGATCATGGTGCGGAAATGCAGGTCGAGATCGGCGCCGAACTGCAGTCGGCCATAAGCGTGCGGCAGCGCCATCGTGCCCTTGATATTGTTGGCGACCGCCTCGCACGCTGCGTTGGAGATGTCGTCGACCGGCAGGATGACGACGTGATTGCGCACGCCCACCCGACCATTGTCACGCCGGTAGCCCTTGAAGGTGAGGTCTGAATATGTGCTGCTCATCTAAGGCTCCTACCAGCGCTTGGTCTTGAGATTGTGGACATGGACGTGCTCGCCCCTGGCGACGTCCGCGATGAACCGCCCAATGTCCTCGCCATATTTGATTGCCGTATCCCCGGCCTGGATCTCCTTGAGCGCCACTTTGTGACCGATGGGCACGTCGTCGCGCACGGTTAGGGAGAAACTCGAATTGTCGGCGGTGACCACGCAGGTCATTTCGGTGTCTGCCTTCAGCCCCTCCACGACCACGACGCCAACATTGTCCTCATGCTCGTGCACGAGCAGTTGCGGAACACTCATTTCGATCTCCCGGACACATTCTTATATAAGACATAAGATACGAAACAGTGGCGTTGTCAACGGGCTTGCGGTATAAGAAGCTGAATTTGCAGGAACGGAGAGACATGGATTTGGAATCGGAAGCCAAGGTCGGGTTTCGACCGCTCTACGTGCAGGTGCGCGAGGAATTGAAGCGGCACCTCTCGAGCGGACGGTGGCAACCCGGTGCGATGCTTCCCAGCGAACACGAGCTGGCGCGCGAGTTGAATGTCAGCCAGGGCACGGTGCGCAAAGCCCTCGACGAGTTGGCAGCCGACCGCATTCTGGTCCGCCGCCAAGGGCGTGGCACATTCGTGGCCGAATTCGAGGAAAGCCGTATCCTCTTTCAGTTTTTCCGGCTGCGGCCGGATTCGGGGGAGAGACTTTTTCCGGTTTCGCGCATACTCGATCGCTCTTTTGGCCCGGCAACATCGAAGGAAGCTGCGGCGCTTGGCCTGGCCGCAGGCGAGCCGGTCTGGCGCATCGCCCGCCAGCGTCTTCACGGCCCCGAGGTCGTGCTCTGGGAAACGCTCACCGTGCCGGCGGCCCGGTTCGATCGGTTCGACGAGGTCGAGGAAATCCCCAATGTTTATCAGCTCTATTCCCAGCGCTGGGGAATCACCGTTACCTCGGCTGCCGAGCAGTTGCGGGCGGTAGCTGCCGATAGAACCGACGCCGAAGCGCTTGGCTGCCCGTTCGGCATGCCCCTGCTCCGGATCGAGCGCATCGCTTACGACATCCGCAAGACACCGGTCGAATACCGCGACTCCCGCTGCCTCACCGATAAGATGTATTACGCGTCCGACCTGACGTAGCGGCCGGCAGGCCTCAGCCATCGCGATGAAATTCGCAGGTTGGCAGTCCCTCTATACCGAGATCGATAGCCAGCAGGTGTCCTGCCAGTGGCTGGCGCGAAGGGGCGTCGGGAGCCAATTCGGCGGAAATCGTGCTGATGAATATCGTGTTCAAATCCGAGCCGCCAAAGGCGAGCTTTGTCGGCCGCTCGACCGGCAGGCGCACGACGAGATCAAGCTCTCCGCCTGGCGTGAAGCGCAGAAGCTGCCAACCCCGGACTGCCGCGATCCAATAGCAGCCTGCCGCATCGACGGTTGCACCGTCGGGGCGGCCTTGAGCCTCATCGAGCTGGAAAAACACCGATTTGCGTCCGACGCGCCCGGTCGCTGCATCGTAATCGGCCTGCCAGACAACACGGCGGGTTTTGTATGTGTCGGCCCAGTACGCCACTGTACCATCGGGGCTGAAGGCAACGCCATTGGGGATATAAAGACCGGTATCCAAAGTCGAGACGGCGCCTGCGCCATCAATTCTGTAGAATGATCCGGTTGGCCGGAAGTCGTCGGCTCCCGGCAGGTTCATCGTTCCCACCCATAGATTGCCTGCGCGATCGCATGTCGCGTCATTGGTGCGGTTGCCCAGATCCTCCGGCTCGAGCGTCACAAACGGCTCAGCCCTCTCGGCTGAGGGATTATAGGAGATCACCTTGTCATGCTGCCCCACGAGCCAGGTACCATCACTGGTCGGGTGGACGAAGCCGGTCTGCTGCGGGAAAGCACGGAACGTGGTGGCGCCGCTGCTCAAGTCCGTCTGCAGGACCCGCCCGGCTTCGATATCCACCCATAGCAGAGCGTCGTCGCGTGCCGACCAGACAACGCTCTCGCCTAGTCGGGCCCTGTATGAACCGATTTTCTCGACATGCGGCGTAACGATTTGCATCTGTCACCCGCGCGCTTTCAGGGCTGCAAGATCGGCGCGCGCGCTGCCCATCATCAGCCCGAGATCGGATGCGCACGCCACCCAGCTGTAGCCATAATCGAGGTAGTCAGCCGCCTGCGTGGCATTGGCGGCCAGAATTCCGCTGGGCACGCCCAAACGCGCGCACTCGGCCGCGGCCGCGGCCAGCACGGACTGGACATCGGCATGATCCGAACGGGCGATGTGCCCCATATCGGCCGACAAGTCTCCCGGGCCGACAAAAATGCAATCGACGCCCGGGACGCGGGCGATATCGGCCATGTTGGCGATCGCCTCCCGGGTTTCCAGTTGCACGATCACGCATGTCTCCTCGACCGAACGAAGAGCATAGTCGGGCACGCTGCCGTAACGGGTTGCCCGGCTCATGCCGGCATAGCCGCGCACCCCGTGCGGCGGATAGCGCGTCGCCGCAACGGCGCTACGAGCCTCTTCTGCATTCTGGACATAGGGGAACATGAGCGTCAGCGCGCCCAGATCAAGCAACTGCTTGACGACGACCGCGTCGTTCCACGGCAATCGCACCACGGGTTCGGCAGGGGTGCCGGCCATGGATCGCAGCAGTTCGAGCGCGCGCGGCATATCGGTGGGACCGTGCTCCATGTCCAGCACCACGAAATCATAGCCGGCAAATCCCAATGCCTCGGCAGCCACAGGGCTACCGCTCATGGCCCAGACACCGAGCATCGGCGGCTGACGCTCGAGCGCCTTCTTGAAGCGGTTCTGCGGCAAGTCCATCAGGTCATCCCCTCAACACGTGGTAGACTGGCATCCAGATGCCGTGACGTATTCCGGTTTTCTGCAAGGTCATATCTCACTTCGAACACGGTTGCCAGTTTATATATCTTATGTCTTATATAAGAAGTGCGACCCGTAGCTCCGAAAACGGATATTGCGGCGACGCATTGAACGGGAGGAAATTCAATGGACGTTCTAGACAGAAGCAGGCTACGGGCAATCGGAGCGGCATCGGTGCTGGCTGTCCTGGCCGGGAGCGCGGTGGCCCAGGACAAGATTACCGTGACTTTCGCAAACTGGGCGAGCGCGGAAGGCACCACGCGTCCGGGCATCGAACAGGCGATCGCCGATTTCGAGGCGGCCAACCCCAATATCGATATTGTCAGTGAATCGATTTCGTTTTCTGAAATCGCCCGCCAGCTGGTGCTGCGCGCGCGCTCGGGAAATCCTCCCGATGTGGCCCAGATTTCGGGCAATGACACGATCCTGCTGGCCCAGACCGGTGCACTCGAACCCCTCGACGGCTATTTGAGCGAGGACTTGAAGGCCAATATCAAGCCGGGCGCGCTCTCGACCCTGATGGTCGGTGACCAACTGATCGCGTTCCCCTGGAACCAGTCGCCGGCCGGGCTTTGGTACAACAAGAACATCCTCGAGCAGGCTGGTCTCGATCCGGACTCTCCGCCCCACACCATCGAGGAGCTGACGGCAGCGCTCGAGACGATCCACGAACAAATGCCCGACGTCATTCCGCTCGGCATCGACACTACCAACCGCGCCTTTGCCCTGACCTCGAACTGGCCGTGGATGCAGACTTTCGGCGCCATTCCGGTGGGCGAAGGGGCGACCGGCGGTGATTCCGAGGAAATGAAGGCCTATCTCACTTGGCTTCGCGATCTGGCTAACAAGGGTTTGATCGATCCTGGTCGAAAGATCGGCGAGTTCCGCCCGCTGGCGGCACAGGATCTGGTGGCCTTCCACTGGGATCAGGTCCTGCTCCAGGGCGTCATTCAAGCCACCAACGGCATGTCTGACGAGGATTTCTATGACGCCTGGGGCGTGACCACCCTTCCCGTTGGCGCCGAGGGCGCCCCACACAGCTTTGAGGGCGGGCACCAGCTGATCATGTTCGGCAACAGCCCCAACAAGGAGGCGGCCTGGTCGTTCATCGAATATCTGAGCACGAATCCCACGGCCATCGACGTCTATACGGTCGGCGTCAATTCCTCGCTGCCCTCGATCGTGAGCACCGGCGATGCGCAGGTGGACGCCAAGCTCGACACGCCGATCTTCAACGCCTTCTCCGAGGAAATCATTCCGACGCTGTCGACCCAACCTTATGGCGCCGACTATGCGGCTGCGGCAACCGCCATCATGGCCGGGGTCCAGGAAGCGGTTACCGGCGATCGTCCGATCGATGAGATCGCGGCGTCCATCCAGCAGCAGCTCCAATAGCGATGACGGCATCCATCGCTACATCGCGATCCACACCCGCTCGGCGTAATGCCGAGCGGACACCGTGGCTCGACTGGATGGTCATCCCGACCCTCCTGGTCATGGCCGTAGTGGTCGGTTATCCGATCGTCTACACCCTGCTGCTGTCGGTGCAGGACTATAACCTGCTCGACTTTTCCCCGGCAGAAAATATCGGTCTGGAGAACTACGCCAGGCTGTTCAACGACCCCATCTTCTGGACGTCGTTGTATAACACCTTCATCTATTCGTTCGGGAGCGTCGCCATTTCGGCGACCCTGGGACTGATACTGGCATTGCTGTGCGAGAACCTTCACGGACAGCACTTCCGGCTCACCCGATCCTTGCTGCTCATGCCGTGGGCCGTGCCCTTCGTCGTGGTCGCCTTCCTCTTTCGCTACATGTACATGCAGAATGGCGGCGTCATCAATGCGCTGCTGCTGGGAATGGGCGTGATCAGCGAGCCGGTCCCCTGGCTCAACTCGGCAACCCTGGCGATGCCGGCGGTGATGGCGGCCAATATATGGGCCATGACCCCGTTCTTCTTTCTGTTGTTGAGCGCGGCGCTTTCGGCCATTCCCAACGAGGTCATCGAGGCGGCGCGCGTGGACCGCGCCCGCACCTGGAGCATGGTCGCCCATATCAAACTGCCGTTTCTGCGCAATCCATTGCTGATCAGCAGCCTTCTCATGCTGATCTCCACATTCAACGACTTCGCCAAGATCTGGGCGATGACGCAGGGCGGGCCAGGCTACAGCACGAGTACGCTGGTGATCTACGTATACCGGCTGGCCTTCGAAACCTTCGAGTTCGGCTACGCGTCCGCCCTGGGCGTCATCTGGCTGCTCCTGTTGCTGGTCTTTGCGGTGGCCTATCTCCGCGCACTTCGGATGGGATAACGACCTCATGCCCGCACAATCGACAAGCCGGTCCGGGGCCGGCTGGAATCTCACGGCACGCACGGCGCAACTCCTGGCAATTGGGTTCGCGCTGGTGTGGAGCCTCGCCCCCATCTACTGGATGGTCTCCACCTCGTTCAAAAACGAGCTGGAAGCGACACGGCTCCGGCCGACCGCCTGGCCCGAAGCGCCTACGCTCGACAACTATATCGGCCTGAGCGGGCAATCGCTGCCCTTCTTCGACTTCTTCCTCAACACGGTGATCAGTTGTCTTGCAACGGCAGTCGTGTCGGTCCTGATCGCTACTCCGGCCGCCTACGCTCTTTCGCGCGCCCGCTTCAAACTACGCGGCACGGTGAGCTACGCAATCCTCATCTTTCGCATGTTGCCCATGGTCGTGCTGCTGGCGCCGCTCTACCTGCTGCTCCTCAATTTCCAACTGCTCGATTCCGCCTTCGGCCTGATCGTCGGCTTTACCACCTTCGGCCTGCCGTTTGCCGTTTGGATGATGAAAAGCTTCATCGATGCGGTGCCGATCGAAGTCGAGGAGGCGGCGCGCGTCGATGGCTATCCGCGCTGGCAGGTATTGATGAGGGTCGTCGTGCCGCTCATCGTGCCGGGACTGCTGACCACCGGGACCTTTGTTTTCATGGAGGCCTGGAACAATCTTATATATCCGCTGACCTTCATCACCACGCTGGACAAGCAGACCCTGCCGGCCGCACTGGTGCTGACCTTCACCGGCCAGTTCAAGACCGACTGGGGCGGTATGATGGCTGCGGCCACTGTCACCACTCTGCCGCTGATGATCGCGTTCTTTGCCGTCCAACGCTCCATGGTGCGCGGCCTGACTTCGGGAGCCGTGGCCGGTGCGTGACCTCGCTGAAAAAGTCGCGCTGGTAACGGGTGCGGCCGGCGGGCTTGGGCTCGCCATCGCCAAAAGACTGGTGGGGGAAGGCTGTCGGGTGCTGATCAGCGATGTCGATGCCGCCGGGCTCGCGGCAACGCAGACTGCTATCGGGGACGCTTCGATGGCGCTTGCCGCCAACCTCGCTTCACCGCAAGAGCGTGCGCTTCTGGTGCCGGCGGCGATAGAGCGTTGGGGACAGATCGACATACTCGTCAACAACGCCGCGCATCATGGCATGCGCCAGCCCTTCCTCGAGGCTAGCGATGGCGAGCTCGAGGACATCCTCGCCGTCAATGTCGTGGCCGCCGCCGCGCTCGCCCGGACGGCGGCCCGAGACATGGCGCGGCGGCAGTCCGGCGCCATTATCAATATCGGCTCGATCCAGGCTGACCTGCCGGTGCCGAGCTACGCCGCCTATGTAGCGAGCAAAGGAGGCGTGAGCGCCCTGACGCGGGCGCTGGCCGTGGAACTGTCTCCTCTAGGCATCCGCGTCAATTGCGTCCTGCCGGGGGTGATCGGAACCGCAGCGTTCCGAAGCACGCTGAGCAGCCAGGGCGATCGCTCGCGTGAAACGGCTGCGCTTCTGAGCCGTGAAGGCCATGGCGACGAGGTTGCCGCCGCCGTCGCCTTTCTTGCCTCCGGCGAGGCCTCATTCATCACCGGCGCCATGCTCCCCGTCGATGGTGGACGCAGTATCAGCCGCCGCTCCGATCCCTTTGAAGCCGCCTTTGGCGTTCCATCTCGTTCAGGAAATACCCAATGACCCAAATTCTGCTTCGCGACATCGAGAAGCGCTACGGCGAAGTCCCAGTCCTGCATGATTGCAATCTGGAAATCCGGGAGAATGAATTCCTCGTCCTGGTGGGTCCCTCAGGATCGGGCAAGACCACCTTGTTGCGCATCATTGCAGGACTCGAGCACATCACCAGAGGCGACCTGATGTTCGACGGGGAGCGGATGAACGACGTCGACGTGGGCGATCGCGACATCGCCATGGTGTTTCAGAACTACGGCCTCTACCCGCATATGAGCGTCTACGACAATCTCGCCTTCGGGTTGCGCCGCCGGAAAATGGACAAGGACGAGATCGATCGGCGCGTGCGCAATGCCTCCGAACTTCTCAACATTGCACCTTACCTCAGGCGCCGCCCGCGCCAGCTTTCTGGAGGACAGCGCCAGCGCGTGGCGCTCGGGCGCGCGATCGTGCGCGATCCCAGGGTTTTCCTACTCGATGAGCCGCTGAGCAATCTCGACGCGCATCTGCGCGTTCAGATGCGAACCGAGATTCTCAAGGTCCATCGTACCGTGTCGGCTACCGCCATCTATGTCACGCACGATCAGATCGAAGCGCTGACCATGGGCGACCGCATCGTCGTGATGGCCGAGGGCCGGATTCATCAGGTCGGCACGCCGGACGAACTCTATGAGACGCCAGTCAACAAGTTCGTCGCGTCCTTCATCGGCACCCCCTCCATGGGGTTTGTGGACTGCGATGTCGAAACAGTGGATTCCGGGGTAAATCTCACAACGACGGCTGGCCACTTCCGGCTTTCTGCCGGTCAGCAGCAAGCGGTGAAGGCCAGCGCCCGGAACGGCATTTCAGTGGGTATCCGACCCGAGCGTCTGCAACTCGCCGATGAGGGCGAAGGCGATGCCGCCGAAGTTCTGGTACGCGGCACCGTCGAAGCAGTCGAAATGCTCGGTGCCGAACAATATGTCCATTTCCTTGCCGATGGGGGTGAGCTTACCGCACGGGTGCCGCGCGAACGGCCGGTCAAGGCCGGGCAGAGCGTTGCCTTCACCAGCGAGGCAAAGCACCTCTATCTCTTCGATCGCCAGAGTGCTCTCGCGCTGCGCTGAACGAGGGACCAACACGCGTTGCGGGAGAACCAAGTGGCACGCATAACCAGCATCGAGAGTTTCCGCGTTCCCCCGCGCTGGATATTCGTTCGGGTGACCACCGAGGATGGCCTTGTCGGTTGGGGGGAGTCCATCGTGCCCAAACGCGCTCGGGCGGTCGTGGGTGCGATCGAGGACATGGCGGCGAACCTGCGCGACACCGACGCCGCCCGCATCGAAGACATCGCCCAGCGCTTGCGTCGTGGAGCCTTCTTCCGTGGCGGCCCGATACTTGCTACCGCCGCGGCGGGCATCGAGCAGGCCCTGTGGGATATAAAGGGACAAAAGGCGCAAATGCCCGTGCACGATCTCCTGGGCGGGCCCGTGCGCGATACCTTGCGCGGCTATGCCTGGATCGGCGGTGACAACCCGTCCGAAGTGGTCGAGCATGCCCGCCAGCGCATCGAACAAGGCTTCACCGCCGTCAAGATGAACGCCACCCCTGCCCTCGCCCTTCTTGCCGAGCGCGACATCATCGATGCCGCCGCGGCCCGGTTGGGAGCGTTGCGCGATGCCTTCGGCAACACGCTCGATATCGCGCTGGACCTGCATGGCCGCGTTCACAGACCAGCCCTGAAAGCGCTTCTGGCCGAGATCGAACAATTTCACCCGATGTGGGTGGAAGAGGCGACCTTGCCCGAGAACGAGGAAAGCCTCGTCGTGTTGGCGCGCGCGGCGCGTTCGATACCGGTGGCAACCGGGGAACGGCTGACCTCGCGCTGGGATTTCAAGCGCGTGCTCGATACCGGCGCTGTCGACATCATACAGCCGGACGTATCGATGACCGGTCTCTTCGAGCTCGAGAAGATCGCCCGTCTCGGCGAAATCTACGATGTGGCCGTAGCGCCGCATTGTCCGAATGGACCGATCTCGCTCGCCGCGTCGTTGCAGGTTGGATTTTGCTGCCCCAATGTCGTCATTCAGGAGCAGAGTCTCGGGCTGCACTATCACGCAGGCTATGCCGGATTGCCGCGTGCCGATCTTCTCGACTATCTGACCGATGCGACGCCGCTGACGACGGTTGCCGGGGCTTTCAACGTCAATCGTGGAGTAGGCCTCGGCATCTCGCTCAACGTCGACAAGATCGAACAAGATCATCAGGCGTGGTGGTTTCCTGACGCGGACTGGACCCATCCCGATGGCAGCTATGCCGAATGGTGACGCTGTGACCCCATGAAGAGTCGGAACGACCTGTCGTTTACACTGGCCGCCGTCGAGCCCTACGTGCTGCGGGTCCCTGTCGAGACACCCGTGCGGACGGCTTTCGGCATCATGCACAGCCGTCCGGCGCTGCTGGTTCGTGTCGTCGGCGCCGACGGCGTCGAGGGCTGGGGGGAAGTGTGGTGCAATTTTCCCTCCTTTGGCGCCGAGCACCGCGCCAACGCCATCCGCCACGCCCTTGCGCCGCTTGTCATCGACGAGCCGTTCCAAACGCCGCAGCATGCCTTTTCCCAACTCAGCCACAGACTGCGCATCCTCGCCCTGCAGGCGGGCGAACCCGGACCTCTGGCGCAGGCAGTAGCCGGCCTCGATATTGCCATCTGGGACATGCTGGGGCACCGGCACGGCCTTTCGGTGCAAAGGCTGCTTTCCGGAACATTCCGGGGGCGTCTGCCGGCCTATGCCAGCGGCATCGGTCCCGAAGAACCGGAAAGGGTCGTGACCAGCGCGCAATCGGGCGGCCATCGGGCTTTCAAGCTCAAGCTGGGCTTTGACGACGATCTGGACCTTGCCAATCTGCGCCGTCTGCGGGACCTGATCGGTTCGCAAGGCGTATTGATGGCCGACGCCAATCAGGCTTGGCCCTATGAACAGGCGCTCGCCATGGGGCGGCAGATGGACGATCTTGCCCTCGCCTGGCTCGAAGAGCCGATGCCGGCCGACACGCCGCAAGCCCTTTGGGACCAGCTCTCCAGTCAACTCGCGACCCCATTGGCGGGTGGCGAGAACCTGCGCGACGAGGCTGCATTCGGAACCGCGATCGAGCAAAACGGCCTTCGGGTCATCCAGCCCGATATCGGCAAATGGGGCGGATTTTCAGGTTGTCTGCCAGTCGCACGACGGGCGATCGAGCACGGAAAACGGTTCTGCCCGCACTGGCTGGGTGGTGGCGTTGGACTCCTCGCCTCCGCCCATCTTCTGGCCTGCGCCGGCGGCGACGGCATGGTGGAAGTCGACATCAACCCCAACCCGCTGCGGGACCTGATCGACCGCCCTCCCGACATCGCTGACGGTCACTTGCTTCTCGATGAAGCCCCCGGCCTCGGCGCCACCCCAAGGCAGGACGCGATCACCGACGTGGCGCAATAACACCGACACGCATTCCCCTGGACCGGCTATTGCGCTCTCCAGGCATCCGGCGCAATCCAGGGCGCTTCGGTGGTAGGGTTCAGGGGCCGGGGGAGGTTGGTGATAACGGCAACGGGGAGCACAGCCCCCGGCGGCATTTGCGCGTCCGCATCGGTGCCGACGATGAGTTGCTCGCCCTCCATATGGGCCGCACGTCGTCCGAGGATGGCAATGGCGAACAGGTAGCCGTCGCGCTCGTAGCCCGCCGTGGTGATCGACCAGCCTTCATGGCGAAAGCGATCGTCTCGCGCCCAGCCATGCGCCTCTGCGCTTTCATCGAGCAGTTCGATCAGCGTGGCGGGACCGCCGGCGACCTTTCGGGTCTCGCGTGAATGCAGGGGCCTGTCCGGACGCCACAGATAGCTCGTTTCCCAGACATCGTCATAACTGGCTTCTGCGAGCGCCTTGTAGGGCGCCGTCATGTCGAGGAACGTCAGGTTTCGGGCCGGCGGGACCGCGACGGCATAGTTGCCGATACCGATGCTGGCGGGCAGCACGATGGGGTCGGGCGCCGATATGGGCAGCAAAGGCCGCCACAGATCCGGCGTTGCCACAAGCGTCGAGATGCCGGCGCCCACAACGAGACCCACCAGAACGCCGAACCAGACTTGCCCCGTGCGTGAGCGGGGCGCGCCCTCTTCCGCCATGCCGCTGGTCTGCGTCATACTACTGCTCCATGCGCGGGCGAAGCTCCTCCACCCGCTGCTCCAGATTGGCGGGCGAGATGTCCCAGCGCCCTTGATCCTTATACTCGAATTCAGCCTCCATCTGGCGGCCGGGCTTAAGGAACTGCAACAGGCAGGCCTTCCAGCTTTCCTGACCCTCGACCTGCATGGCGGCAGCCAGTTCCTGCGCCTTCTCGATCGTTTCACGCCTGGCGACGGGAATCGCGGCCTCCCAACTGCCATCCGGCCGATAGAGATAGCCGAACACGCGCCGGCGCGGCTGCACCCCTATGACCAGCGCAATCGCCTGCCATGGTTTGCCCGCAAACTCTTCGTCGGCCAGGATGTGCCGGCCCAGCTCGTCGAGTATGCGATCGGCCGCAGACTGGTCGAAACCCGACATGGCTGGTTCAGTCCTCTTTGAGGTAGCTGTTGCCGTCGATCACCAGCAACTCATCGCTGCCGGGCTCCGGCAGGAAAAGGCTCAGCGTTTGCGTGCGCCCGTCCTCACCGGTTAGAACGAGCCGATAGCCCTCGACGCTATAGGTGCCGGATTCGAGCGGCGCGGTATTGGTGCCTGCAACCCCGGTGGTTGTGTCGGCGCCATCAAAGCTCGACATGTAGCCGGATGAGCCCGTCTGCGTGAAGCGGCCGTTGGATGTGAGCGTCAGCATGCGTTCGCTCGAAACGCCGCCCGTACTCGTCGCAGTCGTGCCGCTCGAAGCCCAGAAATAGCGCCACGTCCCCTCGAATGTGGTGCCTTGCGGCAGTGGCGGCACGCGATTATAGGTCGTCTCGCCGATGACGAGCTGCTTCTTGGCCTCCTGGAACGGCTCCTGGCTGACTTCGATTACGCCGTAATCGTTGATCATCTGCGACATTTCGATGGTCCGTTCAGACGAGAACAGACCGCCGCCGGTGAGCTTGTAGGTGCCGCAATCGGTCGGCGCATCGGCGCAATGCTCGGCTACCGTTCCGGCCGGAATGACGGTGCTGAAAAACCCGTCCGGATCGAGCGCCAGCACCTCGTTCTCGGCAACGAAATCGAGGCCCCCGAAGACGTTCGGCATCAGGGTGGTGGTCAGCGTGGTATAGACGCCTTCCAGCCCACCGGCACCCTCGGGCGGAGTGAGCGCGAATGCCTCCTTCTCGTCGGGCGAAAACCGCACGCTGCGCACGATCTGCGCAAAGGCTGCCTCGGCTGCGTCGGAATCTTCGTCGTGAAGGTTCATCTCGATCAGCATGATGTATTGGCCGAACCCGCCCTCGGCGATGCCGGCGAGAGTAGCCGAGACGCTCGCACCCTCGACGATCGTGCAGCAGCGCAGCTCGACGCGAATATCATGCCCGTTAACGGTTCGCCCTTGGCTGTCGGTCAGCGGGTCGTCTTCGGCGAGTTCGGGAAACATGCCGAAGAGCTGGTCGAAGCTGGTATCGAAGTCGCCCATATTGGTAATCGGGAGGATCTGGATCAAAGCGCCGCCGGTTTCATCGCGACCGGCAGCTTCGTCCCGCTCCCAGGTCCTGCGCAGGATGATGCTGCCTTCCCCCTCCTCGCGCTCCCAGCCGCTATCGGGCAGGGTGAAGGAAACACCGTTGAGCGTTGCCTCCT
>Ga0180220_1000430_pt1 | contig 47886 bp, 43 predicted proteins | sample eDN5th37CBELigBY_FD_151335 | JGI IMG/M metagenome (GOLD analysis project Ga0180220, IMG submission 151335) | Enriched backyard soil microbial communities from Emeryville, California, USA - eDNA 5th pass 37_C BE-Lig BY (version 2) (version 2) | ecosystem: Environmental > Terrestrial > Soil >...
TCGACGACGAGGCTCTGCGGCACCCCGGACGACTCCGCCGACCCGCCCGAGGGGGTCAGTTTTCGTCCGGCGGAGAGGGGTCAGTTTTCACGCGGCGCCGACAGGCGTTGAGCAGCTCGACGATCCACGCATCCTCGATGCGCTTCAACGGAGCCCGGGTCCAGCGACCCGGGTCACTGTCGTTGCCGTAGAAGACGTAGAACTTCGTCTCCTTGCTTCAACGGAGCCCGGGTCCAGCGACCCGGGTCACCCATCTCCTCGCCGACCTTGAAGCTCGCGTTGTGGATGCTTCAACGGAGCCCGGGTCCAGCGACCCGGGTCACCTGCGAGGCCACCCGCGAAGAGGCCGAGGCGATGGTCCGCGCTTCAACGGAGCCCGGGTCCAGCGACCCGGGTCACCCCCTCGACGAGGAACCGGCGCGCGACCGTCGGCTCGCTTCAACGGAGCCCGGGTCCAGCGACCCGGGTCACGCCGAAGAACACGGACTCATGCTGCTGGCTGTCAACGGGCTTCAACGGAGCCCGGGTCCAGCGACCCGGGTCACCGTGCGAAAGGTCGTCGCTGACAGCACGACTCGGCGCTTCAACGGAGCCCGGGTCCAGCGACCCGGGTCACTTGTCCTCGTTGCCCGCCCAGGCGGACGGGAAGATGCTTCAACGGAGCCCGGGTCCAGCGACCCGGGTCACCTGGCTCTTGCCGGTGCCGGGCGGCCCGATCAGCTTCAGGCTTCAACGGAGCCCGGGTCCAGCGACCCGGGTCACTAGCGGCCTTCAGGCGGCGGCGCTCCATCCGCTCATCGCTTCAACGGAGCCCGGGTCCAGCGACCCGGGTCACACCGGAAGCACGATGACCTCGGTCGGCAGCATCCGATCGCTTCAACGGAGCCCGGGTCCAGCGACCCGGGTCACCCTACAAAAGGCACTAAAACGCGCCGAAGGGAACGCGAAGCTTCAACGGAGCCCGGGTCCAGCGACCCGGGTCACGCGCCAGCACACCAACGGCTTCCTGCACTGGGACGAACGGCTTCAACGGAGCCCGGGTCCAGCGACCCGGGTCACGCGGCGAGCAGCCCGAGCAGCTCCTTGCGGTGGCGCAGGCAGCTTCAACGGAGCCCGGGTCCAGCGACCCGGGTCACTCCTCCCAGGAGAGGACGCCGTCCGTGCTCGTGAGCACGCTTCAACGGAGCCCGGGTCCAGCGACCCGGGTCACGCGGCGTGGCGGCAGGTCGAGCCGTCCCCGTTCAAGAGGCTTCAACGGAGCCCGGGTCCAGCGACCCGGGTCACGGCGAGGAGGAGTAGCCGATGAGCGGCCGCGCGACGCTTCAACGGAGCCCGGGTCCAGCGACCCGGGTCACACCCAGTAGAGCTGCGTCAGCCCCTCCCCCGCCGGCATGCTTCAACGGAGCCCGGGTCCAGCGACCCGGGTCACCGCAGCACACGACGACGGCGCGGGCGCGGGTGTTCGCATGCTTCAACGGAGCCCGGGTCCAGCGACCCGGGTCACCGTCGGCCGCCACCTACGCGCTGATCCTCAAGGACACGCTTCAACGGAGCCCGGGTCCAGCGACCCGGGTCACCAGGTCCTTGGCGATGAGCTCCAGGTCGAGGACCTCAGCGCTTCAACGGAGCCCGGGTCCAGCGACCCGGGTCACGAGGCCCTGGCCGCCGACCGCCCGCCACGACAGGAGCGCGCTTCAACGGAGCCCGGGTCCAGCGACCCGGGTCACAGCTCGCAGAAATTCATTGCGAGTTGCAGGGTGTTCGTGCCCGTCTGCGAGCGGTGAGCCTCGACACCAGAGCCGCGCACGTGCAGGGACGGCGTGGAGCGCGCGAAACGTGACTGATTGCAGGAGCTTCCCGCCGGCGAGCGCTCACGGCGTTCTCGACGTGACCGCAGCGCTCGCATCACCAGATCGCCGCCTCGTCCGTCGGCGGCACAGGCCGGCGGACACCGAGGAACTCGACGCACTCGACGCCGCGCCCGCGCGGCGGACCGAGGTCGAACAGGCCGATGCTGTCGGCGGCCGTGTTCATCTCCGCCGTCAGGCGCGCCTTCAGGTGCAGCAGCTCCTCCTTCGTGAGATCGCAGACGAACACCGAGTACTGGAGCGCGTACCCGAAGTCCTTGGCGACTTGGTGCACGCGGCGCAGGCGCCGCGGATCGCGCACGTCGTAGGCCAGGAGATACCGAGTCCTCTCGGCCACGGCTATCGAGTTGTCAAGGGACGGTAGGCGGGCACGTCGCCCGTCAAGCTCGCGGCGAGCAGTCTGGCCTGGATCTCCAGAATCCGACGATAACTCGCGCGGTAGCCGAAGACCGGATGGCGGAGATGCTCCTGCATCCTGCGCTCGTACGTCGCCAGGACGCGCCGCCGCCCCGCCGCCGTCAAGGCCACCGCGCCGGGGCGGGAGACGAAGCCGGATGCGTCGATCTCGCCGTTGTTGACGGCCGTCAGCACGACCGAGTCGGCGATCAGCGGACGGAACTCCTCCGCCAGGTCCAGCGCGAGCGATGGCCGCCCGAAGCGAGGCCGGTGGTAGAGGCCGACGTACGGGTCGAGCCCCGCGGCGAGCAGCGCGATGGTCGCATCCTTGGCCAGCATCGCGTACGCGAACGAGAGCAGCGCGTTGACCGGATCACGCGGCGGACGCCGGTTGCGATCGGCGAACGCGAAGCCGAACTCCTCGCGCAGCATCAGCCCGAACCGGGAGAAGTACAGGCGCGCCGCCGTCCCCTCGATCCCCAGCAGCGCCTCCGGGCCGTCGGTCGACTCCGCCTGACGCATGAGTCGGGCGAGCTGGTCGACGGTGTCGCGGGCTTCCGGGCCGCCGTGGCGGCGGAGCATCGTCCGCTGGTTGCGGATCTTGCCGGCGACGAACGCTCGCGCCAGGTCGAGCGCGCCGACCGCGGCCGCCCGGTGCTGGCGCATGCGCAGCGCGACGTTGCCCGGCGGCATGCCGATCGCGTAGCCGCTCAGCCAGCCGCCCGTCGTCAGCCACAGGACCGGCAGCCCGCGGTCGAAGCACTCCCGCAACAGCGCCGAACCGACGTCGACGTTGCCGAACACCGCGATGTGGGACACGTCGATGAGCCGCCGCTCCGCGACCGTCTCGCCCGCTTCGCGCAGGACGACCCGCTCGCCGCGCTTGGTCACCCGCGAGCCCGGGGTCGTCGCGTAGAGCGGCGTCGCTGCCGGGTCCCGGGCGATCAGCCGGCGCGGAGGACCCGGTGCGCGCTCGCGCAGCATGTTGACCTCGTCCGGCAGGCACAGCCCGACGAGCGAGCAGCGCGGGCATTTCGGGCTCTCGACGAGCGGCGGCGGAGCGGTCGCCCGGCGCGCGGTCTCGCGGAGCTCGTCGATCGCCGCACGGGTCCGCTGCTCCAGCGCGGCGTCGATCTCGATCCGCACCCGCTGCCGGGTCTGCGCGAAGTAGACCTCGGCGTGATCAACCCGGTAACCGTGCTCGCGGAGCAGGAGCACCTGGGCGCAGAGCTGGACGCGCTCCGGTTCGTGCAGCGGCGTCTCGGCCGCGACCGGGCGCCCGCGCTTGACCTCCACCGGCACGGCCGTCGCGCCGCGCGTCTCGACGACGTCGATCCTGGCGATCAGGCCGAGCGTCTCCGAGCCGATGGTGACCGACGTGGCCCGCGGCGGCCCATCGCCGCCCTCGGAGCGCCCACCCCCGGGGGCGGGGACGGCGCCGCGCTCGCGGTCGACCGTCCGGTGCGCCCAGCGCCCCTCGACGGTGTCGGCGTTGTCGGCGAACAGGTGGTCGACCCACTCCAGGTAGGCGAGCCGCGGGCAGTAGACGTGCTCGTTGAGGATCCGCGCCGGGATGAGGGGCAGATCGACGGCCACGGCGTCCTCACGTGAGCGGCTCGAACCGCCCCAGCCCGAAGTGGCTGTGCGCCCCGATCGCGATCGGGCCGGGCACCGGGTGCGGGAAGCGGATCACCGCCCCGACAGCGCGACGGGCGCTGCGCCGCGACACGCCCGGGCGGGTCAGCGTGAACGCCGACCACGCTCCGGGCACGAGGTCGATCGACTCCGGCTCGGGGAGTCCCCGGTAGGCCAGCTCGCGCGCGATCTGGTCGAGCGGCCCCTCCACGACGCGGCCCGCGCGCCGCTTCGGATGGCGGGGCAGGACGAAGGGCGTCGCCGACCGCCACGTGGTGGAGGGGCCGATGAGCTGAGGGATGACCAAGCTCCGCTCGCCGCCGAGCGCGGCCAGCCCGACCCGCACCGGCTCCGGCTGGTCGCGGAACCGCAGTCGCCGCAGGGAGGCGATGGCCGCGACCTCGTCGTCGCCGAGCCCGCCCGGCGCCCAGACCCACAGGTGATCGACCCGCTTCGCGCCCCGGTCGGAGCCGACGAGATAGTGCGCGTGGCGGTGCTGGTCGTCGCGGGGCGTGCCGTCGGGCTTGTGGCCGCTGAAGACGGAGGAGGCCCCGCCGACGACGACGTCGTCGTAGCGGCGTTGCAGCGCGGCGCGCAGCACGTAGGCGACGGTGATCGCCTCGTGCAGGGACGGCCGCGCGCCGCCGTGGACACGCAGGTGCGCGAGCGTCGGCGCACCCTGGGCGGCGGGCGGCGCGGCCGTCGGCGCGGGCGACTCCAGCACGAGGTAGGGCACCTGGCGCACCCCGTCGGGCATCAGCCGCCGCGCCCGGCGCAGCTCCGAGATCGAGACGTCGAGCGCCCCGACCGCGTCGCGCTCGACGGCCCACAGCTCGACCTGGCGAGCCTGCGGCCCCCACGCCGGTTCCGTCTCGGCCGGGACCGCGTTCGCCTCGCCGGCGAGGCGGTCGACGACGCGCATCGTGCAGACCGACTCCGACCGCCCGAGGTAGCCGACCGCCTGCGCCGCCCGCGCCAGCACGCCGCGCTGGTCGGCCGGCAGGTCCGCGTCCCAGGCGACCTGGAGCTCGGCGCCGGGATCGACCGTGAGGAAGGCGTCGACGACGAGGCGCTTCTCCTTCTCCGGGGTTGCCGAACTCCATGTCGCCAGCGGGAGGTAGTGTCGGATGTGAGCTGACGCCGCAGGCGGTACCACGTAGTGGGGCAGCGGCGCAGCGGCGAGTGAGCGCAGTGCGTCCCGCAGCGTCGCCTGGTCGCCGCGCAGTCCAGCGTGCGCATACCCGGCAGCCAGGAGGGCACGCATGATGCGCCACGGGCTCGGCGGCCATTCGATCAGGGCCTCGTTGACGTGCGACCCCCATGGTGTGGCGTGCACTCGCCCGAAGTGGAACGCGACCGCGAGACCGACCACCGACCTCAGCCCTTCGCGCCCCAGACAGCGGTCCGCTCGCCGGGTGTCTCGAACGTCACCGCATCGATCGCCGAAGCCACCTCCTCAGCCAGTGCCTCCACAGGCGGAAGTGCGAACCCATCAGCGCCGCGGGCCGTGACGGACTCGACCTCGAGGTCACACCTGCTACGCAGACGTAGCGGACCGTCCAACAGGGCGGCCAGTTCCCACGCGGCCAAGCGCTCCAGCAGCCGGGTCTGCTCAAACGCCAAGCCGTAGCCACGGATCTGCTCCAAGTCGATGACGACGGTGAGCGCAATCTCGTCAGCGACGAAGTCCTGTCGCGGCGGGAGCGGTACGTAGCCATACCCCTCCTTCGTACCAGTGGCCTGCAGCGGATCGAGTTTCACGCCCGACGAGACCGCCGGAGCCACATTGTGCGCCTCGATAGTTGCGGAGATTGCCCGGCGGACCTTCGGGGTGCGATCGAGGTTCGCGAAGAAGACACCGTGCAGGAGACACATCGGGTCCAGTTCGAGGACCGCCCGGTAGATCGCCGGCATGTCGAGCGGAGCCTTCTCCTTCAGACCCAGCCGGTCGCGCAGCCAGTCACCGCCGGTCTGGCCGTCGATCGTCGCGTCTCGCACGTACGCCGACGCGAGCCGGTGCGCTTCTCGACGCGAGGAGGTGAGCAGCCGTCCCGCGTCGTCGCGGACCGCAAGCCACGGCAAAGGTCGAAGGAGCTCGATCGGCTCGCCGGAGGCCGCGTCGATGCCGACTCCTTCCAGGTGGTTGGCCATCGACTGCACGGACTCCACGAGGAGTGACGGCTGCCCGCCCGGACGGGTGAACTCGGCCGGTCCGAGGTTGGGGAACCCGGTGGGTTGGAAAGCGGATCCGGCGACTGGCCGCATCCTGACGTCGAAGACCAGCCGCGGGGTTCGCGGCAGCTCAAGGGGCAACGGGAACCTCCCTTTCGTCGTAGGTGGTGATGGCGCCGATCACGGCATGGAGCGTGCGGATCGCCGGGCGGAGCAGCAGCGCGGCGGCGAGCCGCTCGCCGTCGGCGGTAACCGCACTCTCGGCGAGGTCCGCGGGCGTCGCGATCGGCGCGAACCCCCCGAGGCGAAGTCGCAGGTGGACCGCGTCGACGACATCGCGGACTCGCCCGCCGCGCAGCCGCGCGATCCAGTCGGCGCGCGGCACGATGCGAGCCTCGTCGTCGGCTCGCGGGTCGTGGAAGGCGAGCAGCAGGTGGGCCAGGAGCGGGTCCCTGATCACGACAGGGCCGGGATCAGACCGCCACTTGACCGCCGACCAGTCGAGCACGACGAGCCCGCGCAGGAGCGCCGCGAGCCGCCGCACGTTCAGTTCTCCCGTAGCGAGACGCTCGAGATCGTCCAGCCGAGCCGGGAGCCCCGAGGCGAAGCCACCGGAGCCACCGGAGCCACCGAGCATCCGTCGCTCATGGATCGCCGCGAGCTGACTCAGAATGGGAGCCTGCCGAGATGACGCCCACCGACCCATCGGGGCGTACTCGTGGATTGGCCCCACGAGCGCTTCGCGCATCGTCAATGGCGTCGAGGACTGGTCTTTCGACCCGGCTTGCTTCTCCTCGGCTGGCCGGAGCGGCTTGCGGTCGGCGTCGCGGAGTGATGCGAAGGCGATCGCGAGGCGCGTCTCTGCCAGTGCCGTATCGAGGAGCTCGCACCAGGGAAGTGCGGACGCGGATCGCAATGGTCGAACGTCCTTGACTGATGACAGCGAGCAAGCCAGCTCCGCGTTCCCGATCGCACAGACCATCCTCTCCGCAGACGCGGGCGCACCGTCAGAGGCGAGCCGGAATGCCGCCTGCTCAAGCGCCCGAATGGCGGCTCGCACGCTCTGCGGGACCGCGTGAGAGCGGTTCTTGCTGAGGGCAAATCGGACGACTTGCCCTAGCCAGGGATCGAGCGTGGCGAGCGCGGTGGCCGCCGGACTTGGACTGACCTCGATCCGGCCTGCCGGAACGCTCACGTAGTTCTTTCCCGCACGCTTCAGGATTGCGTATCGGCGAAAGCTCGTGATCCCCCGCGCCACGCCAAGCTCTCTGGCCGCACGCGCAGCGTCGGCGCCAGTAGCGGCATCCCGTCGACGAACCTGCATGCGGCCTTCGCGCAGCACCGCACGCACTTCGGGAAGCCGAGCGGGGCGAGACCACGTGGGCATCCACAGCTCGGCAAGACAGTCCTCATCGGCTGCCACCGACCCGTACCCCGCCGCTGTGGGGTTCACAGCGAAAGGAGCAACCATCGTCCCGTCACCGTTCGGTTGGCCCCGGGAGAGATGACGGGCAGCTGCGGGGGCGAAGAGGACGGCTCCGTTCACGGCCATCACGAGGTCCCACGGATTGCCGAGCGCGTCAGCCTCGCCGCGCAGAGAGCTCACAGGCGAGGTGTCGCGCCGGAAGTGCGCAAGCTTCATCCGGTGCAGCGCGGTACCTGTGCCGATCAGGGCCGCGCGAAGTAGTGCGGCCCGATTGACGCCACCAGGACGTCCGAACAGGTCCTTCACGCACCGCGCGTAGTTGTCCGCGATGTCGTAGTTGCCGTCGTTGCCCCCTTGCCCCAACAGTGGGGGAAGATGCAGCCGCCCATCGATCTCCACGATCGCCGCATCGAGCCACTCGAGCGCGTCGTCCGGCAGCACGGCCCGCAGAGCACGGATGAACGCCGGCTTCTCGGTCTTGGTGTCGGGCCTGGCGGTCAGTCCCTGGGCCCGAATCATCTCTCGCGCAGCGGCAATGGCACGCCGCATCGGAGCGAGCCGCGGATCATCGGACGTCTCGATGACCGCGAACGCATCCGTCTTCCTGCTCGAATAGAAGCCGCTGCCGCCGTTCCACGGCGAGACGACCGGCAGCGGCGCCCAGCCCTCCAGGAGGAACGTCTCCAGCGACGCCAGATCGTGGCGGGAGTGGAGCGCGAAGCCGGCGGGGCTCCAGGCGCCGGCGGCCTGCGGGTCGTCCTGGCGGCCGACGATCGCCAGCAGGCCGAGCCCCTTGAGGTAGCCGAGGAGCGAGTCGCTTCGGATCCCCGGCAGCGTCAGCTCAGGCACTGGCCCTCCAGTCCGCGATCCGCACCAGGGCCTCCAGGTAGGCGAGCCGGAACGGCCCCAGCTCCGCGAGCAGGTCGGCCGCCATCGCCGACCAGCCCCCGCCGAGCTCCATCTCGTCGAGGGCGAGCGCGCGCGCCGCCAGCTCGCCTTCGGGCGTTTCGACGGCAGGCAGCTCGTCGCCGTCGACGACGCCGAGCGCGAACCGCGCCCCGGGAGGCGCCCCGTCGGGGAGCTGCTCGCCGGGCGCGGGGCGGATCGACATCCGCACGCGGCCGTGGTGGGCGGCGACGAGGTAGCGGACGAGCGGGTCCGCGTCGTCGCGCAGCGCGAGCGCGCTCGCCAGCTCGTGGCGGAAGTACGGGCGCACGTGCCGCCCGCCCGCCGTCGCGCTCTTCGCCCAGACCCCGGCGGCGCGGCGACGCTCGCGCTCGTCGGCGTCGGCGACCGTCCCCAGCAGCATCGCCTGGAACGCCGGATGCGCCTTGCCGACGTCGTGGCGGGCCGCCGCGACCCGGACCGCCTCGGCGGCGTCCGGCGCCAGCAGGCACGAGGCGAGCACCTCCGCCGCGCTCTCCGTCTGCGCGAGGTGCTCCGCCAGCGTCACCCAGGCGCCGGCCACGGACCCGGCGTCCGAGGCGAGCGCCTCCGCCGGGACGCCCGAGGCGTCGAGCACCGTCGGCCGGTCGCCCCTCGCCCCGGTCCAGCCGCGCTCGGCGTCGTAGCCGCCCTCGCCGGCCGCCAGCAGGACCGTGCTCCCCGGCGGGACGCGCTCGTCCTCGCGGAGCCGCGCCCACTCGCCGTCGACGTGGTCGAAGCGCCAGCGCGCCCGCCTGCGGACCGCGTCGATCGGCACGGTGACGAGCTCGTCGCGCTGCGGGGCGGGCTCGTCGGCGAAGCGCACCCGGTCCGGGTCGACCGCCCGGAAGAAGACCGCGACTGTTCGCTCGTCGTCGGGGCGGATGAACGGCGAGACGTCGATGTCGGCGCCCGACAGGTCCGGCGCTGTGTCGAACAGGTCGAGGAGGTCGACGCGGCGCAGGACGGCGTCGGGCCTGCGGCGCTCGGCGACGCGCATCCCGGCCAGACGCGCCGGCGACGCGCTCTCGCCGACCAGGCCCCGGAACGCCTCGGCCGCGGCGTCGAGGTCGTCGGGGTGGTACGGCGCCGCGTCGCGCTCGGCGAGCGTCCCGCGGTCGAGCCAGACGACGGTCGCCTCGCCGTGCTCGCCCGCCCGGTTGCAGCGCCCCAGCCGCTGCACCATCGAGCTGAACGGGGCGGTCTCGGTGAGCAGGGTCGCGCTCGACAGGTCGATCCCGGCCTCGATGACCTGGGTGGCGACGACGATCGTCCCGTCCGGCCCGGGGTCGGCGAGCGCCTCGGCCAGCCGGGCCGCGCGGTCGGGCGGGCGGTAGCGGGAGTGGATGAGGACGGGGACCGGGCCGCCGGTCTCGCTGCGCTTGCGGAGGGCGGCGTGGATCGCCTGCGCCGTCTCGACGCGGTTGACGACGACGAGCGTCCGCGTCCCGGGGACGTGCCGGGCGACCGCGACCTCGGCGATCCGGGCGCCGAGCTGCGCGCGGGCGGCGTCGGCGAGGTCGACGCGCACGACGGTCTTCACCGCGTCGAGCCGCCCGGCCAGCGGCCCGGCGCGATCGGCCGCCGACAGCCCGACGATGTCGCCGCCGGGCTCGTGGTCGACCGTCCGCAGGGCGTCGTGGTCGACGGTCGCCGACATCCAGATCGTCTGGCACGGAGCGCTCACGCCGAGCGTGCGCCGCAGTCCGGCGAGCTGCGCCGACGTCGTCCGGGCCGGCCCCATGAGCTGGACCTCGTCGAAGACCCAGCGGCAGTCGTTGTTGAGCAGCCCGAACGAGACGGGCCACGCGAACCGGCTCTCCCCGTAGCCGCGGTTCAGTGCCCGCGAGAGGAGCATGTCGATCGTGCCGACGAGGATCATGCGCCAGTCCGGGTCGCGCCGCCAGTCGGCCGTCTCGACGCCGCCCATGAGGACGTGCACGGGGATCTCCTCGCCCAGGCGCTCCAGCGCCCGGCGGACGACTGCCGCCGTCTGCTCGACGAGCGTCCGCATCGGCAGCGCGTAGACGAGCCGTCGCGGCGCGTCGGGATCCGCGAGCCAAGGGATCAGCGCGGCGAAGGTCTTGCCGGCTCCCGTCGGGACCTCGATGACCTCCGGCGGCGCGTCCCGTTCGGCGAGCGCGCGCTGGTAGTCGTAGGGCTCGAAGCCCGTCGCCCGGCGGAACAGGTCGGTCGCGTCGCGTACCTCAGCCACCGCGACCAGATACCGTCGAGGCGATCGGCCAGCCAACGTCGGGGCACGGTTTCGATCTCGGCCTGCCCCCGGCCGGTCCCCGACCGAAACCGTGCCGGTGGAACACCGTCACGGGCAGCCTCCAGCCGTCGCCTCCGTGCATGCTCACTCCTTGGGTCCGAGCCGTGGAAACACTTGCAGCACTCAAGCAGTCCTGCAAGCAGGAGCCGTCGGGCCTGTCAGCCCTGACGCCGGTAGGGTCGGCGGCGGTGACCGCGGTCCTGTGGCACATCCCGCTCTCGCACTACAGCGAGAAGGCCCGCTGGGCCCTGGACTACAAGGGCGTCGAGCACACCCGCCGCGCACCGCCGGCCGGGCTGCACCAGCCGTGGGCGCTGGCCCTCACGCGCGGGCGCCACCGGCGCCTGCCGATCCTCGACCTCGACGGGCGGCGGGTGGCCGACTCGACCGCGATCATCGCCGCGCTCGAGGCCGCCCACCCCGAGCCGCCGCTCTACCCGACCGACCCGCGGGAGCGGGAGCGCGCGCTCGCGCTGGAGGAGTTCTTCGACGAGCACCTGGCGCCGCCGATGCGCGCCTGGACCTGGCACCACACGCTGCCCGACCCCGACCTGATCATCGCCGGCGTGATGCCGAACGCGAGCGAGGGCCGCAAGCGCGTGGCGCGCGCGACCGCGCCGATCGTGCGTCCGCTGATGCGCGCCGACTACGACATCGGCGCCGACAAGGCCGCCGACCAGCTCGCGCAGATCCGCGCCGCGATGGACCGCATCGAGGCCGAGCTGCAGCCCAGCGGCTACCTCGTCGGCGACGCGTTCGGGGTCGCCGACCTGACGGCGGCGGCGCTGTTCACGCCGCTCATCGCGCCGCCGCAGCGCCCGTACGTGCCGGCGACGGTCGCGCCGCGCGTGCTGGAGGTGCGCGAGGAGCTCGAGGCGCGCCCGGGCGGGCAGTGGGTCCTCGAGATGTACGCGCGCCACCGCGGGCGCTGAGCGGCGGGCGCGGGCCGCCGCTCAGCGCCCAACGGGCGTCGGGTCAGTCGCCCGGCGTGCCGGCCGTCTCGGGGGCCTCGGTCGGCACGATGCGGATGTAGGGCAGCGGCTGCTCCCAGCCGTCCGGGTAGCGCTCGCGGGCCTGGTCGTCGCTGACGCCGCCCGTGATGATCGCGCCGTCGCCCGGGTTCCACTGGGCCGGGGTGGCGAGCTGCTGCTTGGCGGTGAGCTGCAGCGAGTCGATCACCCGCAGGATCTCGTCGAAGTTGCGCCCGGTGGTCATCGGGTACACGAGGACGAGCTTGATCGTCTTGTCGGGCCCGATGACGAACACGTTGCGCAGCGTCGCGTTCTGGGCCGGCGTGCGGGCCGTCGGGTCGCCCGACGCGTCGGGCGGCAGCATCCCGTAGAGCTTGCCGATCGAGTGGTCGGCGTCCGAGATCATCGGGTAGTTGACGGGGGTCCCGCCGTAGGCCTCGATGTCAGCGAGCCACTTCTGGTGGTTCTCGAGCGGGTCGGTCGAGATCCCGATGATCTTCACGCCGCGGCGGTCGAACTCCGGCTTGATCGTCGCCATGTAGCCGAGCTCGGTGGTGCAGACCGGCGTGAAGTCACGCGGGTGCGAGAACAGCACGGCCCAGCTGTCGCCGATCCAGTCGTGGAAGTCGATCTGGCCCTCGGTCGTCTGGGCGGTGAAGTTGGGGGCGGTGTCCCCGATGGTCAAAGCCATTGCGCGCTCCTCGGTCGTCGTGGCAGCAGATTATTCCAAAACCTGATCCGCTTTGATGCTTTATCGTGCCACGATATCGCGCCGCGATAGGTGACGCGAGCGACATTCGGGGAGCACATGAACAAGCACGAGCGGATCAAGCACGAACGCGACGGCCTCGAGGCCCGCGAGGCGGTGCTGCGCGGCGCCCGCGGCGGCCGCGAGGCACTCGACGAGGGCGACCTGTTCCGCATGAAGTGGCAGGGCCTGTACGAGCACAACGCCAAGGACGGCCACTTCATGCTGCGCGTGAAGGTCGTCCAGGGCATCCTCACCGCCGAGCAGGCCGACGTGCTGGCCTGGATCGCGGCCGAGCACGGGCGCGGGATGCTCGACTGCACGACGCGCCAGTGCGTGCAGATCCACTGGATCACGCTCGACGCGATGCCGGAGATCCTCGACCGTCTCGAGGCCGTCGGGCTCAGCACGACCGGGGCGTGTGGCGACGTGACCCGCAACGTCGTCGGCTGCACCGTCGCGGGGATCGCGCACGACGAGGTCGTCGACGGCTACGCGACCGCGCTCGCCCTCCACCACCGGTTCCTGGGCAACCGCGCCTACTCGAACCTGCCCCGCAAGTACAAGATCAGCGTGACCGGCTGCGCCGAGGACTGCGCGCGCGGCCTCATCAACGACGTGGCGCTGTCGGGCGCGATCGCCGACGACGGCACCCGCGGGTTCAACCTGCGCGTCGGCGGCGGGCTCTCCAGCGCGCCGCGCTTCGCCCGCTGGGTCGACGTGTTCGTCACGCCGGAGGAGGCGCCCGACGTCGTCGAGCACGTCACGGCGATCTTCCGCGACTCCGACGAGAACCGCAAGGCGCGCGGGAAGGCGCGCTTCAAGTTCCTGATCGACCGCATCGGGCCCGAGGCGTTCCGCGAGGAGCTCGAGCGCCGCGTCGGCCGGCCGCTGCGGCGCGGGGCCGCGACGGCGCCCGACCTCGGCGGCCACGACCACATCGGCGTCACGCCGCAGCGCGACGGCGAGCTCTCCGCGGTCGGCCTGTGCGTGCCGATCGGCCGGCTGCGCGCCGAGCAGTTCCAGCGCGTGATCGCGCTCGCCCGCGAGTACGGGACCGGCGAGGTGCGCCTCACCCACCAGCAGAACGTGCTCATCCCCCACGTCCCCAACGCGCGCGTCGACGCGCTGCTCGCCGAGCCGCTCGTGCGCGACGAGCTGACCGTCACGCCGCCGCTGTTCACCCGCGGCGTGCAGACGTGCACGGGCAAGGAGTTCTGCGGGCTGGCGAAGGTGTTCACGAAGGAGCGCGCGGCCGAGATCACCGCGTTCCTCAACGAGCACGTGCGCGCCAACGGCCACGGCGAGGACCTGCGCGTCCACTTCGCCGGCTGCTCGTCGTCGTGCGCGCAGCACCAGATCGCCGACATCGGCATCGAGGGCGTCCTCAAGCGCGTCGACGGCGAGATGGTCGAGGCGATGGACATCCGCGTCGGCGGCCGGCTCGGGCCCGACGCCCGCTTCGGCGAGGTCGTGGTGAAGAAGGTCCCGCACTGGGAGCTGAACGCCAAGCTCCTGGAGATCTTCGAGCTCTACGAGGCGCACCACGACGAGGGCGAGACGTTCCGCGCGTTCGCCGCCCGGATGGAGCCGGAGTGGTGGGCGGAGCGCCTGGCCGAGCCCGACCAGGTCGGGGCGCCGGCGTGAGCGCCCGCGCCTTGCGCGTCGTGCGAGGCTTCGCACGATGTCCGTCACGGTCGACGACGCCGGCTACGCCCGCCTCGCCGCCCTGCGCGCCGGGATCCGCACCTACCTCGCGTGGGCCGAGCAGCGGGCCCGCGAGCACGGCATGACGCCGGCGCAGGTCCAGCTCGCGCTCGCGATCCGCGCGCACGGGACGCCGGACGGGCCGACGCTGACCGAGCTGGCCGACACGCTCCTGCTGCGCCACCACAGCGTGGTCGGGCTCGTCGACCGCGCCACCGAGGCCGGGCTCGTGGTGCGCGAGCGCGATCCGGTCAACCACTCCCGCGTCCACGTGCGGCTGACCGAGCGCGGCGCCGAGCGCCTGGAGACGCTCAGCGCCCTGCACCTCGCCTGGCTGGCCGAGCACGGCGGCGAGCTGGCGGAGGTGTGGGGCTCGTTCGCGGAGGCGGCACCGTGAGCGTCCGCCCGCACGCCGTGGTGCTCGAGCCCGACGCGGTCGCCGAGTGGCTCGTCGTCGACGTCGACTGGGTGCTGCGCGCGATCGACCGCGACGGGCTGCCCGTGCTCGGCTACCGCAGCGACGGGGTGCCGCTGCTGGCGCGCGACGAGGTGCTCGCCTGGCTGCACCTGCGCTCGGCGCCCGACGACGAGACCTAGCGGGCCAGCCGCGTCCGCCGCGCGTTCTTCAGCCAGTGCCGGACGACCCGGTAGGTCATCCGCGGCTGCATCTTCGAGTTCGTCAGCGCGGAGTCCCAGGTCGTGAACCGCGAGGGCGCGAGCCAGTGGTACAGGTAGATCCGCGTGATCCGCCTGCTGATCCGCGACAGGTTCAGCACGTGGCGCGTCGCCTTCGCCGCGCGGCGGATCCCGTAGTTCTTGGTGATCATCCCGTCCTTGCCCTGGACGCGCATCTTCACGACGCCGCCGGTCTCGGTGAACCAGAGCTGACCGCGGGTGAGGCGCAGCATCAGCCGGGTGCTGCGGTCGATCCGCTGGTTGGCGTCGTGGTAGTTGTGCAGCCCCCAGATCGTCGGCCGCGACTTCAGGTGGCGCTTGTAGCGGGTCAGCCACCGCTCGAGGTTGCGCTGGTCGAGCACGTCGCCGGCGACGACCTGGCAGCGCGGGCAGACGTCCTTGACGACGTTGTAGAAGCCGGCCGCGCGCTTGGGGTTGCGGCCGGTGAGCGAGCCCGCGTTGTTGGCCTCGTTCCACGGGATCCAGATGCGCACGTCCGGGTAGCGCTCGTGCAGCTTCTCGAAGGCGCGCCGGTACTGGCGCAGCGTCGGCAGGCGGTTGGCCTCGCGCGCGCTGCGGTGCGAGCGGTGGAAGCCGATCATCACGCGCGCGCCGGCCTCGCGGGCGGCGGTCATCCACGTGTCGAGCTTGTCGAGCTGCGCGGGGTCGTTCGCCGTGTCCCACGGCGTGACGTAGCGCACGTCGGGCGCCTTCAGCGCGTGCCACTCGGGGCTGCGGAAGATCTCGATGGTCTGCTGGCCGATGCCGAGCGTGACCTGCGCGGCGCGGGCGGACGGGACGGAGGCGGTCAGGCCGGCGGCCGTCGCGACCAGCGCGGCACCGACACACAGGAGTCTCGGAAGCGTCATCGTGTGCCTACAACTGCCGAGGGCGGCGATCGATGCGGTCCCGTCTTGCCGAGCCTCGACGGATCGCGGATGCTGCGCACGGCATGGCCGACGAGCGCGACATGGACCTTCGCCGGGCGGCGATGGATCACGTCCGCTCGTTGGCGCGGACGTTCGACGATCTCGTGCCGGTCGAGGCGCTTCGGCAGGGCTTCGATTTCGACGCGCGGCGGGTGAGCCTCGGCTCGTTCTACAGCGGGATCTTCCGCCCGCGCGAGGCTCGCGGACCTGCTGCGCTGACACTCGTGACCGCACCGTCCTCGCCGTACGCGGACGGCATCGGTCCGGAAGGCGACTCGTTCGTCTACCACTACCGCTCGCCGGGGCGGGACACGTATGAGGCCCGCGCGGCAGCCGAGCGCGACAACGCGGCGCTGCGCGCGGCCGCCCGTCTCGTCGTGCCGCTGATCTACTTCCACGGCGTCGCACCCGGACAGTACGTCCCGATCGCGCCGGTCTTCGTCACCCGGGACGACCCGGATCAGCGCGTCGTGCACCTCGAGGCCGCGCTCCCGATCAAGGACGTCGGCGATGTCGGGCTCCAGTCCGACGAGGTTGTTCGGCGATACGCGACGCGAGAAGCCCGCGTGCGACTCCATCAGCACCGCTTCCGTCATCTCGTCCTCGGCGCCTACCAAGGGCGCTGCGCGGTCTGCGCGCTGCGCGAGACCTCGTTGCTGCAGGCCGCCCACATCATCGAGGACCGCGATCCCGCCGGCGCAGCGGCGGTCGTCAACGGCATCGCTCTCTGCGCGATCCATCACCTGGCCTATGACCGCAACGTCATGGGCATCGACCCCGATGGCGTCGTTCACATCGCCGCCCGGCTGCTCGAGGAGGTCGACGGCCCGATGCTTCGAACCGGCCTGCAGGGCTTTCACGGCCAGACGATCTCGCTGCCGCGACGGCGCGCCGATCGACCTGACCCCCACCGGCTCGAGATCCGCTTCGACGCGTTCCGCGAGGCGAGCTGACCGCCGTCAGGCGCCGGGGCCCCACAGGCGGGCGCGCAGGCCCGACGCGCGGGCGGCCGGGCGCTGCACCGCGGTGCGCACCGCCTCCTCGGTGCCGACGAGCAGGACGTGGTCGCGCGCGCGGGTGACCGCGGTGTAGAGGAGCTCGCGCGTCAGCAGGCGCGAGGTCGGGTCGGGCAGCACGACCGCGGCGGTCCCGAACTGCGAGCCCTGGCTCTTGTGGACGGTCATCGCGTGGACGGTCTCGACGGCGCCCAGCCGGCTCGGGTGGACCTCGAACAGCGCGCCGGCGCGCGGGAAGGCGGCGAGGACGTCGTCGCCGTGGGCGATCACGACGCCGGTGTCGCCGTTGTAGAGGCGCAGCGCGTAGTCGTTCTCGGCCACGAGCAGCGGCCGCCCGACGTACCACTCGCCGGTGGCGCTGAAGCCGTCGACGCCGGCGGCCAGCCACCCCTCGACGTGCCCCATCCAGGTCGCCGCGCCGTACGGGCCGCGGCGGTGCGCGCACAGCAGCCGGAAGGCGCCCAGCGCGTCGAGCGCGGCGGCGCCGTCGCCGGCGCGGGCGGCGGCGTGGACGGCCCGGCCGGCGGCGACAGCGGCGGCGCGCACCGGCTCCAGCACCGGCGCGGCGGCCGGATCGGCGGCGTCGGCCTCCAGCCAGCGCACGCCCTCGGGCGCCTCGCGCAGCGCGGCGAGCGTCGCGTCTGCGTCGCCGGCGCGGATCGCCTCGGCCAGCCGCGCGATGCCCTCGCCGTAGCGGTGGACGCGGTCGAGCACCACGATGCCGTCGGCGATCGCCGCGCCGGGCGGCGGTGCGCTCGCCTCGACCGCGGGCCCGACGACGTCGCCGAGCACCGCGCCCGCCTCGATCGAGGTGAGCTGGCCGGGGTCGCCGACGAGCACGAGCCGCGCCTCGGTCCGCACCGCCTCGACGAGCCGCGCCATCAGCGACAGCGACACCATCGAGGTCTCGTCGACGATCACGACGTCGTGGGGCAGCCGGTTGGCGCGGTGGTGGCGGAAGCGGCTGTGGCTGCCGGGCCGCCAGCCCAGCAGCCGGTGCAGCGTCGACGCGCCGAGCGCGGCCAGGCGCTCGCGCACGGGCGGCGCCACGTCGAGGCGGCCGGCCTCGTGGCGCACCGCCTCATCCAGGCGCGCGGCCGCCTTGCCGGTGGGCGCGGCGAGCGCGATCAGCGGCGCGGGCGCGCCGGCCGCGTCGGCCTGCTCGAGCAGCAGCGCCACGATCTGCGCGACCGCCGTCGTCTTGCCGGTCCCGGGGCCGCCGGCGACGACCGCCAGCCGCCGGCGGACCGCCGTCGCGGCGGCCCGCGCCTGGCGCCCGTCCGCGGCCTCGCCGAACAGCCGCTGCACGCCCGCGGCGAGCACGGCGGCGTCGACGCCGGGCGCCTCCTGCGCCCCGAGCGCGCGCAGGTCGGCGGCGACCTCCCGCTCCTCGCGCCAGTAGCGGTCCAGGTACAGCGCGCTGCCCTCGAGGCGCAGCGGCGCCGGCTCGCCGTCGTCGGCCGCGACCAGCGGGCTCGCCGCGACCCGCGCCGTCCACCCCGCCGGCTCGGGCCAGTCCAGCGCGGCGAGATCGACGCCGGCCTCGACGTCCACGGCCGCGGTCTGCGCGATCGTGGCCAGGTCGACGCACACGTGCCCCAGCCGGGTGGCGCGCACCGCCAGCGCCGTGGCGAGCCGCACCGACTCGTCGTCCTCCCCGGCGAGCGCGCCCAGGCGCCGCGCGACGTGCACGTCGGCGGCGGCCAGCACGCCGGCCGCGTTGAACGCGCCCAGCAGCCCCGCGACGCCGAGCGCGCGGCGGACGTCCAGCGGGTCGACGGCGACCGCGGGGGCGTCGAGCTCGGCGCTCACGTCGCCTCCAGCAGGTCGCTCAGATCCGCGATCAGGCCGGCCGGCGGGCGCCACGAGAACACGCCGTGCGGCGCTTCGCCGGCGCGCGGCGCGCCGGGCCCGGTCATCCCGCGCACGAACAGGTAGAGGACGCCGCCGAGGTCGCGGTCGGGGTCGTAGCCGGGCCGCCGCCAGCGCAGGTAGCGGTGCAGCGCGACGCCATACAGGAGCGCCTGCAGCGGGTAGTGCGCGCGCTGCATCGCGTCGGCGAGCGCGGCGGGCGCGTAGTCGTCCAGGCGGGCGGCGCGGCCGGGCGCCGACAGCCGGTTGGTCTTGTAGTCGACGATCAGGAAGCGGTCGCCCGCGCGCAGGACGCAGTCGATGCTGCCGGTGAGGTAGCCGCGCAGCGTCGCGGCGAGCGCGGGGTCGTCGAGGCGGTCGGCGTACCCGTCGAGCGGATCACCGGGCGCGACGTGGCGACGCAGCAGCGCGGCGATCGCGTGCACCGACACGGCGCCGGTCGGCCGGTCGCCGCCCGCCAGCGGCAGCTCGAACGTCAGCTCGTCGAGGCGGTCGGCGCGGGCGACGTCGCGCAGCGCGCGGTCGCCGGCCAGCGGCCCGAGCGGCGTCTCGATCGCGGCGCGCAGCCCGGCGACCACCGCCGCCGTGTCGCCGAGGTCGACGTGCCGGCGTCCGCGTGCCCGGGCGAGCGTGTCGGCGAGCTCGGCGTCGAGGTCGGGCGCGGCGAAGTCCACGGCCTCGAAGACGTCGTGGACGAGGCTGCCGACCTGCGTCCCGCCCGGCATCGCCGCCAGCGGCAGCGCGTCGGCCGGCTCGGGCGCGGCGTCGGCGTCCGCCTCGTCGACGGCCGGCTCGTCGTCGACGAGGTCCTCCTCCGGCTCGCTGGCCACCCACGCGTCGTGGGCGACCGCGGTCAGCGCGCTGTAGGAGGTGCGCCGCCAGCGCTCGTCGAGCGCGCGGTCGAACGTCGCGGCCCGCAGCTCGGCCGCCGCCCGGGGCTGGCCCGACCAGTGCGCCGGCAGGCCTCCCAGCACCGAGCGCTCCACCGCGATCGCGCCGTCCGCCCGCGCGGCGATCTCCTCCAGTCGCGCGATCGCGGCCGCGTCGGTCGGCGTCGGCGGACCCTCGTCGGGCACGGTCCCGTCGTCCTGGCGGGCGAACAGCAGCCGGCCCAGCGGCGAGTCGCTCGCCGGCTTCGTCCCCGCCCACCACACGACCGCCTGGTGGCGGGCGCGGGTGAGGGCCACGTAGGCCAGGCGCAGGTCCTCCCCGCGCTGCTCGCTCTCCTCGCGCGCCCGGTGCGCGCGGTACTCGCGCCCGGCGAGGCCGACGTCGACCCGGCGGCAGTCGCCGTCGTGGTAGGCGACCGGGACCGGGTTGCGCGGCGACCAGCTCGGGTGCCACAGGTACGGCACGTAGACGATCGGGAACTCGAGGCCCTTGCTGCGGTGGATCGTCAGCACCTGCACGGCCTCGGCGTCGGACTCCAGGCGGCGGCTGCGCTCCTCGTCGCCCTCGTCGGCCGCCGCCTGGATGCGCTTGCGCAGCCAGCCCGACAGCGCGGCGACGCCGAGGTCGCCCTCCATCGCCGCCGCGTGCAGGAGCTGGCCGACGTGGCGCAGGTCGGTCATGCGCCGCTCGCCGTCGACCCGGGCCAGCAGGCGCTCGGGCACGAGCTCGCCGCGCGTGACCGCCTCCGCCAGTGCGGCGACGCCCTGCTCGCGCAGCAGCCGCGCCCAGCCGTGCAGCCGCGCGTGGACGTCGTCCCAGTCGGCGTCGCCGGCGAGCGCGATCCGCTCGGCGTCCCAGCCGACGAAGTCGGTGTGCGCGGCCGCGTGCGCGCGGATGCTCGAGCTCGGCCGCTCCAGCGCCTCCAGCAGCGCCAGCCAGTCGCGCGCGGCCGGCGTGGCGAACACGCTGCCCGCGCCGTTGAGGACCGCGGGGACGCCGGCCGCCTCGAGCTGGGAGCGCACGAGCTCGGCGTCGACGTTGCGGCGCACGAGCACGGCCAGGTCGCCGGGCTCGACCCGCCGGCCGTCGATCGTGGCGGGCGAGTCGAGCAGGTCGACGACGTCGGCGGCGAGGTCGCGGGCGATGTGGGCGCGCGCGGCGTCGGTGTTCGCGTACCCGCCCGGGGTGGTGCGGACCTGGTCGCGCTCGACGACGCGCAGGCGCAGCGCGGCCGGCTGCGGCGCGCCGTGCAGGCGCGCCTCCCGGTTGGCGGGCGCGGGGCGCACCGACCGGTAGGCGATCCCGGGGTGGCCGAGCTGCGCGTTGGCGAGCAGCTCGTCGTAGGCGGCCAGCAGCGGCCCGTCGCTGCGCCAGTTGACGTCGAGCGTCTCGTGCGCGGTGGCCGCGTCCTTGGCCGCCAGGTAGGCGTACACGTCGGCGCCGCGGAACGCGTAGATCGCCTGCTTGGGGTCCCCGATGAGCACGAGCGTGCAGCCGTCGACCCCGAACGCGCGGCGCATGATCGCCCACTGCGTCGGGTCGGTGTCCTGGAACTCGTCGACGAGGACGACCTCGTAGCGGTCGCGCAGCCGCTGGGCGATGGCGTCGCCGGCCGGGCCGGTCAGCGCGGCCTCCAGGCGGGTGAGCAGGTCCTCGTAGGTCATGATCCCCAGCCGCCGCTTGCGCCGCTCGACCTCGATGCGCACCGCCTCGGCCAGGCGCCGGCGCAGCGCCGGGGCGGAGTCGTCGTCGAGCCCCACGGGGTCCAGCGGCGCGGTGGGGTTGCGCACCGCCGCGGCGCGCGCGATCTCGCCCGCCTCCCTGCGGTCGAACGGCGGCGTCGCCTCGCCCTGGAAGCGGCGCACGTACAGGTCGTCGACCACCTCGTCGACGAGGTCGCGCACGTCCTCGACGAACGTGACGTCGGGCTCCAGGTCGCCGGCGATCCCCAGCCCCTCGAGCACGGCCTGGCAGAAGCCGTGCGTGGTGACGATCGTCGCGGCGTCGAAGTCGGCCAGCGCCGCCTGCAGCCGCGCGCGGCGCTCCTCGACCTCGGCGTCGCTGCCGTCGGCCAGCAGCGCGAGCACGTCGTCGCCGAGCGGGACGCCGCCGCCGGCGAGCACGTCGGCCAGGCCCTGCTCGGCGCTGACGAGGCGCTCGCGGACGCGGTCGCGCAGCTCGGAGGTGGCGTTGCGCGTGAACGTGACGACGAGCAGGCGCTCGAGCGGGATGCCGCCGGCGACGTAGCGGGCCGCGAGTCCGGCGATCGTGTACGTCTTGCCGGTCCCCGCGCTGGCCTCGAGCACGGTGACGCCGCGCGGCAGCGGGCCGCAGACGTCGAAGGCGGGGGTGCCGGTCGCCGCGCTCACCGGTCCTCCAGCTCCTCGCGGTCGCGCAGCGGGTCCCACAGGCGGCGCGCGAGCCGCCCGAAGCGGCTGGGCTCCGACACGTCCCAGCCCGGTCCGGCCTCGCCGTCGGCCGGCGGGATCTCCAGGAGCGCGTCGAGCGGCGCCTTCCCGCCGTGGACGAGCTGGTGCTCGGGCTCGGCGTCCTCGCGCTCGAAGTCGAAGCTCGACGTCCACTCCCCGTCGGCGGCGCGCCGCGGGTCGCCCCCGGCGCGCGCGGCCTCGGCGTAGGCGGCCGACGCCTTGCAGGCGATCGGCAGCGGCTCGCGCAGCCCGCGGCGGTAGAGGTCCAGGAGCCGCTCCAGCTCCCGCTCCGCGTCGCGGCGGCGCAGCGCCGGGTCGTCGGCCAGGGGCGGGATCGTGGCGATCGTGACGCCGTCGCCGCGGCGCGCGCGCCCGACCGTGACCGCGGTCCAGGGCGTGTCGGGATCCGACGCGGTGAGCGCCAGCAGCCGCACCCAGGCGGCGAGGCGGTGCTTGGGGCCGACGCGCGAGAAGATCGCGGTGCGTAGCGTCGCCCCGCACACCCCGGGGACGGTCCCGCTGATCGTCGTGGCGCCGACGACGGCGCGCACGTCGGCCGAGCGCGGGTCGGCCCCGTCGAGCACGGCGTCGGCGGCCTCGAAGATGCCCTGCACCTGGTTGACGAGCTCCTGGACGGGGACCTGCGCGAGCCGGCCGGGCGGCAGCAGGCCGCGGGCGATCTCCGCGCGGTAGGCGGCGCGCGCGTCGGTGCCGGCCAGGCGCGCGTCGAGCATCCGCTGGCCGACGTCCCAGCGCTCCAGCGCGTCGAGCTGGACCGGCAGCGCGTCGTCGATCTCGGTCGAGAAGTCGCCGAGCGAGACGCCGAGGCGGCGGCGCAGGAACGCGCGGACGGGGTGCTGGACGAAGCGGACGAGATCCTCGAGATCGACGAGCTCCTCCTCCAGCGGCGGCAGCGGCGCGGTGAGGAACGGGGCGGGCGCGTGGCGGGGCCCGGCGAGCGCGACGGCGCCGGCGAGCGCGACGCGGTCGAAGCTCCACGGCCGCTCGCCGTCGAAGTTGGCGGGGTCGAACGGCTGCAGCGGATGGCGGACCTGCACGTGCTCGCGCGCGGGGCGGCCGTCCTCGGCGCGGACGGTGCGGTCGACGACGTCGAGCAGCTCGCCGACCGGCACGGCGGGCGGGCGCGGCGCGTTCGTGCGCTCGTCGTTGCCGGTGTAGGTGATGAGCAGGCGCTCCTCGGCGGCCATGAGCGCGTCGAGCAGGAGCTGGCGGTCCTCGCTGCGCGGGTCGCGCTCGCCGACGTGGGGGTTGTCGAGCGTGAGGTCGTCGCCGTCGCGGGGGGCGTGGCGCGGGAAGACGCCGTCGTCGAGGCCGAGCAGGCACACGACGCGATGCGGCACCGACCGCATCGGCATCAGCGTGCAGACGGTCAGGTGGCCGGTGCGGAAGTTCGCGCGGGTCGGGCGGCCGGCGAGGCGGTCGGCGAGCAGGGCGCGGACCTCGCCGAGCTGCAGCGGCGCGTCGGCGTCGCCGGCCTCGTCGACGAGCTCGTCGAGCATCCGCTGGAGCTGGGCGCGCTGCCAGGTGTCGCGCTCGCCGGTTGCGGTGAGCGCGTCGGCGGCATGGGCGATCGCCTCGGCCCAGTCGGCGACCGGCTGCGGCCGCGACAGCGCGTCGATCGCGCGGCGCAGGCGGGCGACGAGCTCGGCGAAGCGGCCGGCGAGGTCGATCGAGCCGCTGTCGACGTCGTCGAGCGCGAGCACGCCGGCGAAGAGGTGGCGCGGATCCTCGGGCATCGCGACGCCGAGCAGCAGCCGGTCGACGCCGCGGCGGAACGTGCCGTGGTCGAGCCCGTCGAGCCGGTAGGGCGCGCGATGGTCGGCGTCCAGGCCCCAGCGGATCCCGCTGTCGGCCACCCATGACTCCAGGCGCAGGACGTCGTCGTCGTCGAAGCGGAAGCGGCGGCGCACCGGGTCGCGGTCGGCGAGGTCGAGGACCTGCGAGGCGGTGACGCGCGCGGAGGCGAGGTCGAGGAGCTGGGCGACGACGCCGATGACCGGGTTGGTCTGGCGCACCGAGCGGTCGGCGAGGCGGACGCGCAGGTCCGGGCCCGGATCGTCCTCGTCGCCGCCGGTGGCCGCGCCGGGGCCGAACGTGGCGTGGATGAGCGGCGCGAACGCCTCGATGTCCGGGCACATGACGACGATGTCGCGCGGCTCCAGCGTCGGGTCCTCCTCGAGCAGGTGCAGAACCGCGTCGCGCAGCACCTCCACCTGGCGGGCGCGGCCGTGGCAGGCGTGGACCTGGAGGGACGTGTCGGAGGGGTCGAGGACGGGACGCTTTCGCGCGGCCGGCGCGGGGCGGTTGTGGCGGACGTCGGCCTGGAGGCGGGCCAGGAGCGTCGACGCCGGGCGGTCGCGGCCGTGGCGGTGGTCGCGGGTGCCGTCCGGGCCGCGCGCGAGGACGAGCTGCAGCTCGCGGGCGTCGCGGCCCCACGAGGCGAGCAGGCGGTTCTCGGTGAGCGCGATGGTGGGGTCGTCGGCGCGCCGGCGCGGCGGCGGCCCGTCGAGGCGCTCGGCGACGGTCTCCCACAGGGCGGGCGACGGGTGCAGCAGGAGCAGGTGGACGTCGCGGCCGGCGGCGAGCGCGTGCAGGACGTCCACGTGCGCGGCGGGCAGTCGGGTGAGGCCGAACACGGCCAGGCGCGGCGGGAGGTCCAGCAGCGCCGGGTCGTCGGTCAGGGCCGCGCACGCGTCCTGGGTGCGCTCGGCGGGCCCGGGCTCGCCGATGCGGGCGCGCAGGCGGCGCAGGAGCTCGGCCTGCCAGTGGTCGTCGGCGCGGCCGGCCAGCCAGCCGCGCACCATCTCGGGCCGGTAGAGCGCGTAGCGGTCGAACAGCGACGCGAGGTGGCGCACCGCGCCGAGGCGGCGGGCGGCGCGGGTCTGCGCCGCCGGGTCCCTGGGGTCCTCGTCGCGGCCGATGTGGCGGGCCAGCTCGGCCAGCCACGGCTCGTCGATCGCCGCGTCGACGACCTCCAGCAGCGGCCACACCGCCCGCTCGGGGCGCCACGGGTCGGCGTCGGGGTCGACGCCGGCGGCGCTGGCGACCGCGTCGCGGATCAGCGCGTGCGGCGAGGGGAAGTCGACGTTCGCGCACACCCCGTCGCCGCGGCCCGGCGTGGCGCCGAGGTGGGCCGAGAGCTGCTGGGTCAGCCATCGCTCGATGCCGCGGGTGGGGACCGCGACCAGCTCGGGCGCGAACGGGTCGGGCGGCGGCTCGGCGAGCAGCTCCGCCAGGGCGGCGACGAGCGCGTCGGCGCGGTCGGATCGGTGGACGTGAAGCACTGCGGCACGACGCAGTATCGCTGCCCGGACCGACGGGCCGAGTCGGCATCCGTCGATCTCGAGCGCGCCATGGCGGTGTTTGCCGTCCGTCGCTAGACGAGACGGGGCTCGCCCGCGCCCGCGATCCGTCCATCCCCCCTCGGCCGCCCGGCCCACGGCTCCGAGGTCGCGACCGATGGAACCGCATTCGAAAACTCAGACGCCGTGGCGCGGCGTCCTTGCCGGGCTGGTGGCCGCCTGCCTCCTGTGCGCCCCTGCCTCGGCGGCGCCGGTGCACTCGGGCAGCCTCGCCTGCCTCGACGCGCCAACGATCACGCAGCTCAAGCGAGACCCCGACCACGCCTTCCCCAGCCTCTACGCCTCCTGCTCGCCGCAGCTGCGCGATCTGCTCGGCCCCGAGTTCGCCGATCTGAGCGACAGCGCGCTGCGGTTCGTGTTGGGTGCGGTCGCCGCCCACAGCATGAGCATCTACGGCGCGAGCACCGTCTACGACCTGCGCTCGCTCTCGACGCTACCCATGCTGGACTGCGCCGGGTACGCCGCGCTCGCCTGGCACCTCGCGCGGGTGGCCGGCGCCGACGTCCGCCACGCCGTGGTCGTCGGATGGGACGGCTCGCCGGTCGGCAACCATGCGCAGCTGCTGTACGACGAGCCGGGAAACGACCTCGTGCTCGACCCGACCGTCGGGGTCGTCGCCCGCGCGTCGCTTGCCGGAGTGCTCGCGGGGCATCCCGTCGCCGCGGAGCGGATGTTCCTGTTCGAGCGCGCGCCGACGCCGATCCCGCTCGACGAGCTGCGCGACATGGTCACCAGGTCGCTCTTCCTGGGCCAGTTCGGGCCGGGGTCGCTCACGTACGAGCAGCCCTATCCGCCCGGGCAGGGCGGCAAGTACCGGCTGGCGGCCGACCGTCTCGAGGCCGCTGACGAGCTCGCCCGCCGGCCGCCGGAGGCGATCGAGGTGCCGGCGCCGCCACCGCCGCCGGAGGAGCCGCCCGAGACCGAGGCGGTCGCGGCGCGGGCGCGCACCGGACCGAGCTCGAGCCTCCGCAGGCTCAAGCGTCACCGCAAGCCGCGGCGGACCGACCGCCGAGACGGGCACCCGCGCGGGACCGGACGGCGAGGAGCGCGTCGCTGAGGCCGACGGGCCGCCCGGGTTCTCACCCGGGCGGCCCGCTCCAGTCGGCAGGTGGGCGGCCGCCGGTCAGTCGCAGGCGGTCACGCGCACGTGCGCGCGCGAGACGCCGGCGTCGTTGCGCGACGTGGCGACGACCGTCGGCTTCTTCTCGAGCTGGCCGGGCTTCACGGTGACCTTCACGTCGGCGTCGGTCGTCTGGGCGACGCGGCGGCCGCCGACGAAGACGCGGGTCAGCGCGGTGTCGCCGTCGACGTGGACGCGCAGGGTCGTGCGCCGGTCGATGCAGCCGCGCGGGGCGCCGCTGATCCGCGTCTTGGGCTTGCGCATCACCTGGTAGGTGTTGAGCAGCTCGTCGTTGACGACCGACGTCATGCCCTCCGCCGTCATCGTCAGCGTGTGCCGCAGCCGGCGGGTCTCGAAGCGCCAGCCCTCGGGCAGGTTCAGCCGGCTGCCGAGGTCGGCGAGCTGGTCGATCGTCAGGTTCGGGTCGACGATCTGCGCGTAGGACTGCATCACGTAGACGGCGCCCGACGGGTCGATGAGCTTGTAGATGAGCTTCCCGCGGTCGTAGGTCCACTGCGTCTCGCGCTGGACGCGGTTGGGCCGGTAGTACTCGTCGCCGACGGTCGGCTCGCCGAGCTGCGTCGTGAGCCGGGCGACCAGCTTGGCCTCGATGCCGCCGAACGTGAACGTCTCGCCGGCCGCGCTGGAACCGGCCGCCGCGCTGTGGTCCATGACGAAGTGCCGCGGGCCGTTGAGCTTGGACGCCTGCGACCCGTACTCGGCGTTGACCTGCGCCTCGGTGAGCGCGCTCCACAGGTCGGCGGGACAGTCGTTGAGCCCGATCGTGTTGTAGACGGAGCTCGTGACCGTCGTGCCCTGGACGACCACCGGGATGATCTCGCAGTAGCGCGCGTCGCGCATCTCCGGCCCGTCCGCGTGGTCCTGAGCCCCCGCGGCGCCGGCCGTCGCCAGCAGCGCGGCGATCGCGGCCGCAGCCGTCCTCATGCCCGCCCGCACCGTCGCCATCGCCTCCACCTCCGTGCTGGTTGCTGACGCTGTGTCAGGAGGACGGTAGCGGATTGGCGACGCGGCGTCATCCCACGAGGACCCGCACCGACACCGGGGTGGGAGCCATCGTGCAGGCATACCGTGCACAATCGCTCCCGCCCAAGGCCCCGTGCCATGAGGACGGGTCTGCCCGTCCGCATCCGAGGACCAGTCCGCCGGGGAAGAAGCCGACGCCCGACGTGGGAGCGATCTTCGTCGCTATACGCGGATGAGGGCTCCCACCCCCGCGTCGATCCCTTGAACGACGAAAGCCGCCCGGTTGCGGGCGGCTTCGATGAGAGCCGACACCCGGACTCGAACCGGGGACCCCTTCATTACGAGTGAAGTGCTCTACCAGCTGAGCTATGTCGGCGCGCCCGCCATGGTAGCGACGGGTCCGCGCACGCAGAAGCGCCGGCCCCCGGGCCGGCGCTCCTGTCCTGCGTTCGCCTGTCCCAGCAGGCGCCTCCCCGAACGTCCGCCCCTCCGCCGGGCCGGTCCCACGTGAGACGCGGGACCGGCGGGGCGGTGTGTGGAGCGGCCTCGGACTAGGTCGTGCTCGCCGGGTCGCTGGGCCGCGCTGCGATCACGAGTGGGCGTCATGGTCGTGCTCGGCGGCCTTGGCGTCGTCGGCGGGAGCCGGGTGCCCGGCCTCGCCGGCGACCGGCGCGTTCTCGGTCTTCAGGACCCCGTGGGCGCCCTTGACCATGTCGCCGAAGGCGTGGGTCAGGAAGGGGTAGGTGCCCTCCTCGTCGAGCGTGAACTCGGCGAACCCGCCCTGCGACGGCGCCAGGTTCATCGTCTGGACGTGCTCGGCGACGCCGTTGTCGGAGACGACGCGGTCGAAGACGGTCCCGATGACGTGGAAGGCGCTCCACTTCGACGGCCCGGTGTTCAGCACGTACAGGCGGATGCGCTCGCCGGCCTTCACGTCGATCGGCTTGGCCGAGTACTGGTCGGCGTAGCCGTTGAACGCGACGACGTCGGGGGCGATCGCCTGCAGCTTCTCCATGTCGGCGGTCGCGCCGGGCTGGCCGATGTAGTACTCGGCCTGCGTGATCCACAACTCACGGTCGACGGGCGGCAGGTCCTTGGGCTTGACGATCATCGCGCCCGACATGCCCGCGCCGACGTGCATCAGGATCGGCGAGGTCGCGCAGTGGTACATGAAGACGCCCGGGTGCTTGGCCTTGAAGCGGATCAGCTTCTCCTCGCCGGGCTTGATGTTCACGTAGTACTCGCCCGGGTTGACCTCGGCGGAGTGGAAGTCGATGGAGTGCGCCATCGAGACCTTCATCTCCTCCGAGCCGCCGTTCACGAACGTGATGGCGACGTCGTCACCCTCCTCGACCACGATCGGGGGCGAGGCGGCGGTCCCGCGGAACACCTCGCCGTTCACGGCGTAGGTCCACGCGTTCGTCGGCGCCAGGTCGGGATGGACCTGGACGGTGTGCTCGGCCACGTCGACGGTGAACTCCTTCACGTCGCCGGCGGGGACGTCGGGCAGGGTCGGGTCGACCCACTCGAAGGGCTCGTACTCGACGTTCTTGGCGTCGTCGATCGACGCGGCGGGCAGCAGGCCGCCCGACGCGGGCGCGACGGCGGCGGCCGGGGCGGCGTCGGACGCGGCGGCGACGGCCGGCTCGCTGCTCTGCGAGGACGCGAACGACACGACCGCGATGACCACGGCCAGGATCGCCAGCAGGCCGATCAGGCCGACGCCGACGAGCGTCCACTCGCGGCGGGGATCGTCCCCGTCGCCCTTCTTGAAGATGTTGGCCAGCGGCCGCCGGGGCGGGGCCTGGTCGTTGTGCTGATAGATGGTGCTCATGGTTGATCTCCTGGGATAGATCCGGAACAACGCTTGGCCTCATCTTCGGCGCGCACGGGGCTCACGAGGGCGAAAAGGGCCGAAAAGTGATGCAGAACGGCCACGACCTGCATAACATCCGGTTATGGGTCAGTAGTTGACCCGGACTCCGACCGGCCACGAGCCTCGGCACTGTGCCGCAACCCCCCGCCCGCAGCCCCGACCTGACCGACCTGCGCAGCCTCGTCGCCGCCGCCGACTCGGGCACGCTCGGCCGCGCGGCGCTGCGCCTGCACATCTCCCAGCCCGCCCTGAGCAAGCGGCTGCAGGCGCTCGAGCAGACGGTCGGCGTCCAGCTCATGGAGCGCTCGCAGCGCGGCGTGACGCTGACCCCCGCCGGCCGGCGCCTGTACGAGCAGGCCCGCCCGCTGCTGGCCCAGATGGAGCTGCTCGACCTCCTGGTCGCCGACCTGCGCAGCGCGGTCTCCCCCGTGCGCCTGGCCGCCAGCCACTCGGCCAGCGAGGCGTTCGTCACCGACGCGCTGCCCACCGCCGGCGAGGACGACCCGCTCGCCGTCGAGCTCGTCATCGCCAACAGCCACGTCGTGCGCAACCACGTCGCCGACGGCCGCGCCGACCTCGGCGTCGCGCCCGCGCGCCCCGGCGCGACGCCCCATCCCGGCGTGCGCCGCCAGGCGCTCGTCGACGACGAGATCGTCTGCGCCGTCCCCCACAGCCACCCGTGGGCGCAGCGCCGCCGCATCCGCCAGGCCGAGTTCGTGCGCACCCCGATGGTCGTGCGCGACCCGACGTCGAACGCCCGCTGGACCGTCGACGCGGTCCTGCGCCGCCACGGCCTGGAGCTGGCGCCGCCCGCCGCGCAGGTCTCCACCCCCCACGCCGCCCAGCGCGAGGCGATCGCGCGCGGCGCCCCCGTGCTGCTCTCCCGCTACGTCATCGACCACCGCTTCTTCGCCGAGATCGAGGTCGACGGGCTGTCGTTCCCGCGGCGCTACGAGCTCGTGCTGCCGCCCACGGGCGAGCCGCCCGCCGCGGTGCGCGCGCTCATCACCCGGCTCGAGGACGCGGTCGCCAAGATGCAGGCGCAGGACCGCACATGACGACGACCCCGACGCTCTACACGATCGGCTACGAGCGGCTGATGCCGCTCGAGCTCGCCGCCGAGCTGCGCCACGCCGGCGTGCAGCGCGTCATCGACGTGCGCTTCCGCCCGCAGTCGCGCCGCGCCGGCATGTCCAAGACGCGCCTGGGCGAGCTGCTGCGCGACCACGGCATCCTCTACGAGCACCGGCGCGAGCTGGGCACCCCGCCGCACATCCGCCCGCTGTTCCATCGCGGCGACCCCGCGGAGGCCCGCGCCGCCTACCGCGCCCACGTGGACGCCGAGTCGCCCGACGCCCTGGACCGGCTCGCCGGCGAGCTCGCCAACCCTGCCACGCCCGCGACCGCCCTGCTCTGCCTGGAGGCCGAGCCCGCCGGCTGCCACCGGCGGGTGATCGCCGAGGCGGTGGCCGAGCGGCTGCCCGGCCTCGCGGTCGTCGACCTCTGACCGCGGCGAGAGCGGCGACGCGACGGGTTGCGCCGGCGCCGCACAGTCGCGGCGCGGCCGGCCGATGACCGGCCAACCCTGTCCTCGCCTCATCGAAGGAACCCATGCCCCGTTCCCACAGGCCGACCGCGAGCTGACGATCCTGCCGGAGCTCAGCGCCAGCCCGCGGCTGGAGCGCTTCGTGAGGCAGGTCTCGGACCCGACGTCGCCGCGCTACCGCCAGTACCGCACGGTCAACCGGCTCGTGAAGCGCTTCGGGCCGTCGCGGCAGATCAAGCGCCAGACGCGGCGCTTCGCCGCCGACCGGGGGCTGAGCGCCCGCATCGACGCGACGGGCATGTTCGCGACCGTCACCGGCGCGCCCGCGGACGTCCGCGCCGCCTTCCCGCCCGCCGCGAGCGCCCGCGCGGCGACGAGCACCCGCTACCGGCCCACCGTCCCCGCCGAGCTCGCGCCCGGCGTGGCCGGCGCGACCACCCTCGCCGACCTGCCGACCGTGACGCGACAGGCGCCGCTGAACCCCGCCGCCAGCCAGTCGGCGGCCGCCCGCACGGGCTCGCCCGCCGGCTGCGACGCCGGCCGGTTCGCCAGCACGAACGGGCAGACCGCGGGCTTCACGCCCAACCAGTACCTCGGCGCCTACGGCCACGCCGCCCTGCACGCGCGCGGCCTCACCGGTCGCGGCGTGCGCATGGCGCTCATCGAGATCGACGGGTTCGACCCGGACGACGTCGCCACCTTCGCCGCGTGCTTCGGCACGACGGTCCCGCCGATCACCACCTACCCCGTCGGGATCCCGGAGGCCCTCGAGCCGGGCGCCGAGACCACGCTCGACCTGGAGGTCCTGGCGGCCGCCGCCCCGGGCCTGGAGGCCATCGACGTCTACGAGAGCGCCAGCTCCTGGCGCCGGAGTGCGCCGAGACGCTCGACCCGCGCGGGCTCGGCGGCTGGATCACGGTCGGCGGCACGTCGGCCGCCGCGCCGCTCGTCGCCGCCGGCGTCGCGCTGGCCAACGAGGCGGCCGCGCGCCGCGGGCAGCCGCCGCTGGGCATGCTCAACCCGCTCATCTACGAGATCGGGCGGTCCAAGGCGGGCGCCCAGGTCATCCGCGACGTGACCGAGGGCAGCAACGACGTCGGGACCGCGATCCAGGCACCGGTCTCGGACGGCCAGCCGCTGGGCTGCTGCTCGGCCGTGCCGGGCTACGACCTGGCGTCGGGCTGGGGCTCGCTGTCGATCCCGCGCTTCAACGACGCGGCGCTCGGCTACGGCGGGCGCGCCGCGTCTGTCAGGCTGCGCGCCGATGCCCGACGCCCCTGACTTCGACCTCCAGTCGCACTCCATCCACTCCGACGGCGACCTGCCCCCCATGCAGGTCGTCGCCCTGGCCGCCGCCGCCGGGGTGCAGCTCCTCGCCCTCTCCGACCACGACACCGTGGCCGGGGTGGACGAGGCGCTCGCCGCGGCGCAGCGGCACGGGATCGGGCTCGTGCCCGCCGTCGAGATCTCCGCGCCCGACGGCGCGCATCCCGACATCCACGTGCTCGGCTACGGGATCGACCACCACGACGAGGCGCTCCTGGAGCGCCTGGCCGCCTACCGGGCCGACCGCGACGGGCGCGCCGACCGGATGATCGCGAAGCTCCGCGAGCTCGGGTTCGAGCTCGAGGAGTCGCGGATCCGCGAGCGCACCGCGCAGGGCAAGCCGGTCGGGCGGCCGCACATCGCCGCCGCCGTGTTCGGCCACCCGGCCAACCGCGCGCGCCTGGAGGAGGAGGGGCTGCACGACCCGCCCGCCGTGCTCGTCGCCTACCTGATCGAGGGCGCGCCCGCGTTCTCCGGGCGCACGATCCCGACCGTCGAGGACGCGATCGGCGTCATCCACGCGGCCGGCGGCGTCGCGATCTGGGCCCACCCGTTCTGGGACGTCAAGGACCCCGACGAGGTGCTGGCGACGATCGACCGCTACGTCGGCTACGGCCTGGACGGGATCGAGGCCTTCTACATCACGCACACCCCCGACCAGACGCGGCTGCTGGCCGACCGCGCCGAGGAGCTGGACCTGCTGACGACCGGGTCGGCCGACTTCCACGGGCCCGAGCACCGCCACTTCAAGCAGTTCCGGGCGTTCGACCTGGCCGGAAGGATCCCCCGGCTGGGCCCGATCGACCCCCGATAGCCTCAGCGCCCGTCGTGAGCGTCTTCGAGGCCATCGTCCTCGGCCTCGTCCAGGGGCTGACGGAGTTCCTGCCCATCTCCTCCAGCGGCCATCTGCGGATCGTGCCCGCGTTCTTCGGCTGGGACGACCCGGGCGCCGCGTTCACCGCGGTCATCCAGCTCGGGACGATGGCGGCGGTCCTCCTGTACTTCCGCCGCGACCTGTGGAACATCGCCCGCGCCTGGGTGCGGGAGCTGCGGCTGCCGTTCAAGCAGCGCAGCCACGAGGCGAACCTGGGCTGGTTCATCGTCCTCGGCACGATCCCGATCTGCGTGTTCGGCTTCCTGTTCTCCGACCAGATCGAGGAGGGCGCGCGCAGCCTGTACCTGATCGGCTCGATGCTGATCGCGTTCTCGTTCGTGATGCTGATCGCCGACCGGATCGGCACGCGCGACCGGCCGATCGCCGACATCACCGCGCGCGACGGCATCTTCATCGGCTTCGCGCAGGCGCTGGCGCTCATCCCGGGCGTGTCGCGGTCGGGGGCGACGATCTCGGCCGGCCTGCTGCGCGGGTTCGACCGGGCCGCCGCGGCGCGCTACTCGTTCCTGCTGTCGGTGCCCGCGGTCGTGATCAGCGGCGTCTTCGAGCTGCGCCACATCGGCGGCGAGGGGAGCGTCGGCGTCGCGCCGACGGTGGTGGCGACGGTGCTCGCGTTCGTCTCCGGGTACGCGGCGATCGCCTGGCTGCTGCGCTACCTGGCCACGAACACGCTGACGATCTTCATCGTCTACCGCATCCCGCTGGGCATCGCGGTGCTGGTCCTCGCCGCGACCGGCGCGATCAGCTGATCGCGGCCGCGATCCGCCGCCCGGCGGCGCGGATGTCGTCGAGCGTCGGCGCGGCGGTGACGCTCGCGAGGCCGAGCGCGTCGCGCTGGCCGGGCTCGAGCGCGTCGGCGCCGGCGACGACGTGCAGCGGACGACCGGCCGCGCGGGCGCGGGCGGCGATCTCCCCGACGATCTTGCCCGCCAGGCTCTGGCCGTCGATGCGGCCCTCGCCGGCGACGACCGCGTCGGCGGCGGCGAGGCGCGCGTCGAAGCCGACCGCGTCCAGGACCGCGGGCGCGCCGGGGACCAGCCGCGCGCCGAACGCCGCCCACAGGCCGCCCGACAGGCCGCCGGCGGCGCCGGTCAGCGGCCGGCCGCGGGGGTCGCGCGGCAGCTCGCCCGCGAGCGCGTGCAGCCGGGCGGTGAGGCGCTCGACCGCGGCCGGGTCGGCGCCCTTCTGCGGGCCGAACACCCGCGCGGCGTCCTCGTAGGGGGTCGTCACGTCGCACAGGACGGTGAGGCGCGCGCCGCGCAGCCCGCCGGCGGCCTCGATCGCCGCGATCGCGCCGCGCCCGCCGTCGGTGGTGGCGCTGCCGCCGACCGCGACGAGGATCTCGCGCGCGCCGGCGGCGACGGCGGCGGCGATCAGGTCGCCGGTGCCGGCCGTGGTCGCCGCCTCGGCGTCGCGCTCCTCGGGCGCGACGAGCGCCAGGCCCGACGCCTCCGCGGTCTCGACCACCGCGGTCGCTCCGCCGTCCAGCAGCGCGAAGCGGGCGGACCGCAGCGAGCGGCCCAGCGGATCGCGCGCGGGCGCCGTGCGGACCTCGCCCCCGCGGGCGGCCAGGAGCACGTCGAGCGTCCCCTCCCCGCCGTCGGCGACCGGGCAGCGGTCCGCGCGCGCCCCCGCCTCCTCGATCCCGGCGGCGAGCGCGTCGGCGACCTGCGCGGCCGGGAACGTCCCCTTGAACGAGTCCGGCGCGACGAGGACGAGCGGCGCCACGGGCGTCAGCTCAGCGCGTCCGCCAGCCGGTAGGCGAGCGCCTCGAAGGCGAGCTCCTCGCTGACGTTGAGCTGCAGGCGGAAGCGCGTGTCGTCGACGAGCTCGACCGCGGCGCGCAGCCGCGCGGGGTCGCGGCCGGCGGCGTCGGCGGCCAGGCGGTCGGCGCGGTCGCGGTTGTGCACGACCTCGGGCGCGCCCTCGGCGACGCACGCCACGTCGCGCAGCCACAGCCCGGTGAGCTGGAGGCCCAGGTCCCACACGGCGGTCTGCGCGCGGCGCTGGGCGCGCTTGGCGCGCTCGCCGCCCTCGCGCTCGGTGCGCTTGCGATCGCGCTTGGCGGTGACCTCCAGCTCGTCGGCGGTGCGCGCCTCGATCTCGCGCGCCGCCTGCTCGCCGGCGCTGCGGGCGTGCGCGAGCAGGGCGGCCCACGGCTTGCCAGCGAGGTCGTCGGCGAGCGCGGCGCGGGCGAGCGTCTCGGCCGCCTCGCGCAGCGCGGGCCCGTCGCCGAGCGCGAGCTGCAGCGCCCGCTCGCCGTCGCCCAGGCACAGCCGCGCGCACGCCTGCGCGGTCGCCTCCGGCACGCCGTGGCGCTGCTGCAGGCGCTCGGCGATCACGCCGGGCGGGCGGGCGTCGAAGCGCACGTGCTGGCAGCGCGAGGCGATCGTCGGCAGGACCTCGCCGGGCCGGTCGGTGAGCAGGACGAGGTGGGCGAACGGCGGCGGCTCCTCCAGCGTCTTGAGCATCCGGTTGGCGGCCTGGTCGTTCATCGTGTCGACGCGCTCGATGACGAACACCCGGCGGCGCGCCTCGAACGGCGTGCGCGTGGCGGCCGCGACGACCGGCTCGTCGACGTCGGAGACGAGCATCTCGGCGGCGCCGCTGGGGGCGACCCAGGTCAGGTCCGGATGCGCGCCGGAGCGCACGCGGGCGGCGGCCTCGGCGGGGTCGGGCGCGCCGTCGGCCAGCAGCGCGGCGGCGAGCTCGCGCGCGACCTCCCGCTTGCCGCTGCCCGCGGGGCCGTGGAAGAGGTAGGCGTGGTTGGGGTTCCCGCCGGGCGGCAGCGCGGGGGTCAGCACCGCGCGGGCGTGCGGATGGTCCTCGGTGCCGGGCAGCATGCGGGCTTCATCGTAGGCTTGCGCGCCGATGGCGCTGATCACGATCGAGGGCATCGACGGCGCGGGCAAGTCGACGCTGGCGGCCACGCTGGCCGATGCGCTCCCGGGCGCGGTGCTGCTGCGCGAGCCGGGCGGCGTCGCGCTGGCCGAGCGCGTGCGCGAGGTGGTCAAGGACCCGGCGCTGCGCGTCGGGGCCCGGGCCGAGGCGCTGCTGTACGCGGCGGCGCGGGCGCAGCTCGTGGAGGAGGCGCTGGCGCCGCTGCTCCGGCGCGGGACGACCGTCGTGCTCGACCGCTTCGTCGACTCCTCCCTGGCCTACCAGGGCGCGGGCCGCGCGCTCGGGGTCGAGGCGGTGCGCGCGATCAACGACTTCGCCACCGGCGGGCTGCGCGCGGATCGCACGCTGCTGCTGCGCCTCGACCCGGCGACCGCGCGGGAGCGGGCCGGCGCGCGCGGCGAGGCCGTCGATCGCCTCGAGGCCGAGGGCGACGGCTTCTTCGCGACGATCGCGCGCGCCTACGACGAGCTCGCCGCCGCCGACCCGGACCGGTGGGTCGTGCTCGACGCCCGCCGGACGCCCGAGGAGCTGCTGGCCGACGCGCTCGCGGCGCTGCGCTAACGGGCCGACCAGCCCGACCAGCGCTCGACGTCGACGGCGATGACCGGCCCCGGCGGCGGGGTCTCGCGGTAGGCGCGGTAGCGGGCGGCGAGCAGCGCGACCGCCGCCCGCGCCTCGTCCTCGTCGTCCACGATCCGGGCGACGCCGTCGGCGCGCACCCACCACAGCGCGTCCCAGTCCTCCTCGTAGTGGTCGACGAGCAGCGCGACGCGCGGGTTGGCGGCGACGTTCGCCAGCCGCCGCAGCGCGGTCGTGCGCTTCGGCTTGGCGTCGACGGCGGTGTAGACGACGTCGCCGGCGACCGCGAACACGACCGGCACCAGATGGGGGACGCCGGCCGCGTCGGCGGTCGCCAGCCGGGCCACGCGCGCGGCCGCGAACCGCTCGCGCGCGGCCTGGGGTCTCACCCTCCGGTGAACTCCACGATCGCGTTCTCCCACTCGTCCAGCGCCTTCTCGATCGGGCCGCGGCCCGCGCACGGCAGCCAGGCGATCGCGCGCCGCACACCGGCGCGCTCGGCCTGCTCGAGCACCGCCGGGTCGGGCGGAACGCCCATGAGCTGCAGCTCGATCGGGCGGTCGGCCTGGGCCAGCACCTCCGTCGCGTGCTCGATGACCCCCGGCCGGTAGAGCGGGATCCAGGCGTCGGCGACGGCCAGCATGCAGGCCCGCACGAGCGGGCCGTCGCCGCCGACGAGCACCGGCGGGTGCGGGCGCTGCACGGGCTTGGGCCACTGCCACATCGGCTCGAAGTCGACGAACCGGCCGTGGTAGCTGGCCTCCGCCTGCGTCCAGATCGCCTTCATCGCCTCGAGGCGCTCCTGCATGAGCGCGACGCGCGTGCGCGGGTCGGTGCCGTGGTCCTCCATCTCCTCGCGGTTCCAGCCGGCGCCGACCCCGAACTCGACGCGACCGCCCGAGAGGTGGTCGACGCTGGCGACCTCCTTGGCGGTGGTGATCGGATCGCGCTGGGGGACGAGGCAGACGCCGCTGCCGATCCGCAGGCGCGTGGTCGCCGCGGCCGCGACGGTCATCGCGACGAAGAGGTCGTACGTGTGGAGGTACTTGCGCGGCAGCTCGATCCCGGCGGGGTGGGGCGTGCGGCGGCTGACCGGGATGTGGCTGTGCTCGGAGAACCACACGGACTCCTGCCCTCGCTCTTCGAGCAGCCGGGCCAGCGGCCCGGGGCCCATCGCGTCGTGCGTGGCGAAGTAGCTGACTCCGAATTCCATGGCTGGAGCCTATGGGCCGGGCGGGCGATCCACTAGCGTCGGGACGATGCGCCGCCGCGTCTCAGCGATCGTCGCGCTCGCCGTCTGCGCCCTCGTGGCGACCGGTCCGGCCGCGGCCCAGGACCCCACGGCGACGACCGGGCTGCCGACCCCGGCGCCCACGACGACGCCTGCGCCGACGACCACCGAGGCGGCGCCGACCACGACCGAGGCGGCCCCGCCGGCCACCGCGCAGACGCCGGCCGCGCCCACGACGACGACCGAGGCCGGCGCGCCGGCCGCCGCCTCCGACGACGAGGACGGACCGTCGCCGCTGCTGGTGGGCGGCATCGTCCTCGGCGTGCTGGCGCTGCTGGTCCTGCTCGCGATCGGCCTCATCCGCCTGACCGCGTGGGAGCCGGCCTGGCTGCCGCGCGCGCGCCACGCGCTCGGCGAGGCCGCCTACCGCGGCGGCGCCACGTGGGACGAGTTCCGCGACTGGCTGCGCCCGCGCCGGGCGCGCTGACCGCGACCGCTCAGGCGCCCGCCAGGGCGTCGAGGTGGCGGCGCAGCAGCGCGCGCACGCGCCGGGGCGTCGTCGTGCTCGGGTCGACGACCGCGTGCATCGCCAGGCCGTCGACGAGCGCGTGCAGCCGCTCGGCCTCCGCCGCCACGCCGCGCCGCACCCCGAGCAGGCGCACGACGTCGGCGCACAGCCCGCGCAGGTCGGCGTGGGCGCGGTCGCGCAGCTCCTGCAGCGCGGGATCCACGAGCGCGCGGGCGGTGAACGCCAGCCACACCTCCATCTCCGCGCGGCGCTCGTCGTCGAGCGGGATCGTCTCCTCGAGGTAGGCGATCGCGCGGCGCGCCGGCGGGCCGGTCGGCCGCAGGGCCACGACCCGGTCGGTGACGCGCTGGACCACGAGCTCCATGGCGAAGGCGACGAGCTCGGACTGGGTCGTGAAGTAGTGGCGCAGCGAGCCGGCCGAGCAGCCCGCCTCGGCGGCGACGCGCCGCACCGACGCGCCCTCGATGCCCTCGCGCCGGACGACCCGCCACACCGCGTCGGCGATCTCCGCGCGGCGGGCGTCGTGGTCGACGATCTTGGGCATCGCGGACCGTATTTAGCACACCTGTGCTACAAAGGAACGGTGCTCCTCGCGCTGATCGCCGCCTGCGAGATCGCGTTCTGGGTCGTCCTGGGCGCGGGCCTGGCCAGCCGCTACCTGCTGCGCTGGCGACGGGTCAGCACCGTCCTGCTGCTCTGCGTGCCGCTCGTCGACCTCGTGCTGCTGGTGGCGACCGTGATCGACCTGTCCCGCGGCGCGACCGCCGGCTTCGCGCACGGCCTGGCCGCCGCCTACCTGGGCGTCTCGGTCGCGTTCGGCCCGAGCATGGTCCGCTGGGCCGACCAGCGCTTCGCGCACCGCTTCGCCGGCGGCCCGCCGCCGTGGCGCCCGCCGAAGCACGGCCGCGAGCGGGCCCGCTACGAGTGGCGCGAGTTCGGCAAGGCGCTGCTGGCGTGGGCGATCAGCTGCGGGCTGCTGGGCCTGGCGATCCTGCTCGTCGGCGACGCCGAGCGCACCGCGGCGCTGGAGGCGTGGATCGGCCGCCTCACGATCGTCGTCGCCATCTGGGCGATCTGGCCGGTGTCGCACACGCTGTGGCCGAGCCGCCCGAAGGCGGACGCGTCACCGGAGTCCTGAGGGCTCCGCGCGGCGTTCGAATGCAATTCGAATTGCAGTCGCGCAGGCTAAAATGTTCCGTGTTAGCGGGAACGATGTCGACGCGGGAGCAGGGCCCCGTGATTCGGTACCGGTCGCGACGGCGGTTCCGTCCGACCCAAGGAGGACGCTTCACGACCCCGTCTTCCCCATCACCGAAGACCTCCCCTCCCGGCTCCAGGAGGGGAAACCCCTGCATTCGTACCACTTTCCGGGAGGCAGCAGCATGACGGACCTCAGCGCGCAGACCCCACTCGCCGCCGACTTCAAGGCCAGCGAGGCGCTGCGTGTCCGGAGACTCTTCACGACTCCCGGCGTGCACCCGTTCGACACGGTCGAATGGGAGGTGCGCGACGCGCGCATCGGCCACGGCGACCGGGTCGCCTTCGAGCAGAAGGACGTCGAGTTCCCGGCCTCGTGGTCGCAGAACGCGACGAACATCGTCGCCCAGAAGTACTTCCGCGGCCAGCTCGGCTCGCCGACGCGCGAGCGCTCGGTCAAGCAGATGATCTCGCGCGTCGCGGGGACCATCGCCGACTGGGGCCGCGCCCGCGGCTACTTCGCGACCGTCGAGGACGGCGACGCCTTCGAGGCCGAGCTGACCTACATCCTGCTCCACCAGATGGCCGCGTTCAACAGCCCCGTCTGGTTCAACGTCGGCTTCGAGGAGCAGCCGCAGTGCTCGGCCTGCTTCATCCTCTCCGTCGACGACACGATGGAGTCGATCCTCGAGTGGAACACCAAGGAGGGCAAGATCTTCCGCGGCGGCTCCGGCTCGGGCATCAACCTGTCGAAGATCCGCGGGTCGATGGAGCCGCTCAGCAAGGGCGGCACGGCCTCCGGCCCGGTGTCGTTCATGCGCGGCGCCGACGCCTGGGCGGGCACGATCAAGTCGGGCGGCAAGACGCGTCGCGCGGCCAAGATGGTCGTGCTCGACGTCGACCACCCCGACATCGTCGACTTCATCGAGTGCAAGGCCAAGGAGGAGGAGAAGGCCGAGGCGCTCGCGCGCGCGGGCTTCGACATGTCGATCGACGGCGACGGCTTCACGTCGATCCAGTACCAGAACGCCAACAACTCGGTCCGTGTCACCGAGGAGTTCATGCAGGCCGTCGAGGACGACGGCGAGTGGCAGACGATCGCCCGCACCACCGGGGAGCCGGTCGAGACGCTGCGCGCCCGTGACGTGATGAACAAGATCGCCGAGGCGGCCTGGCGCTGCGCCGACCCGGGCGTCCAGTACGACACGACGATCAACCAGTGGCACACGTGCCCGAACTCGGGGCGCATCAACGCGAGCAACCCGTGCTCGGAGTACATGCACGTCGACGACTCCGCGTGCAACCTGGCGTCGCTGAACCTCATGAAGTTCCGCCGGCCGGACGGGACGTTCGACGTCGAGCGCTTCGAGCACGCCGTCGACATCGTGTTCCTGGCCCAGGAGATCATCGTCGGGCCGTCGAGCTATCCGACCGAGGAGATCGGCGAGAACGCGCGCGCGTTCCGTCAGCTCGGCCTCGGCTACGCGAACCTCGGCGCGTTCCTGATGAGCAACGGCATGCCGTACGACTCCGACGAGGGTCGCGGCACGGCGGCGGCGATCACCGCGCTGATGACCGGTCGCGCGTACCTGGGCTCGGCCCGGATCGCGGCGGCGATCGGCCCGTACGAGAAGTACGAGGAGAACCGCGAGCCGCACAACGCCGTGATGCGGATGCACCGCGACGCGTCGTACTCGATCCCCGACCGCTACTGCAACGACAGCGAGCTGCTGGCCGCGGCGCGCCAGTCGTGGGACGAGGCGGTCGCCGTCGGCGAGGTCCACGGCTACCGCAACGCGCAGGCGACGGTGCTCGCCCCCACCGGGACGATCTCCTTCCTGATGGACTGCGACACGACCGGCATCGAGCCGGACTTCTCGCTGGTCAAGTACAAGGAGCTCGTCGGCGGCGGGACGATGACGATCGTCAACCGCACGATCCCGATGGCGCTGCAGACGCTGGGCTACAGCGACGACCAGATCGAGCAGATCGAGGCCTACGTCAACGAGCACGGCACGATCGTCGACGCCCCGGGGCTGGACCCCGAGCACCTGTCGGTGTTCGACGTGGCCGTCGGGTCGCGCGCGATCTCGCACATGGGCCACATCAAGATGATGGGCGCGGTGCAGCCGTTCATCTCGGGCGCGATCTCCAAGACCGTGAACATGCCCAACGACGTGACGGCAGACGACATCGCCGACGCGTACGTGCAGGCGTGGAAGCTGGGCGTCAAGGCGCTGGCGATCTACCGCGACGGCTCCAAGACGGCGCAGGCGCTGCGCACCGACGCGCAGGCGTCCAAGGACGAGCCGGTCGTCGTCGAGGGCTACTCGCAGGAGGAGCTCGACCAGGCGGTGGCCGCCGCGGTGTCGAAGGTCCGCGCGGAGATGGGCCCGGCGCGGCGCAAGATGCCGCGCGAGCGCAAGTCGATCACGCACAAGTTCAACGTCGGCGGCCACGAGGGCTACATCACCGCCGGCATGTACGACGACGGGACCGTCGGCGAGATCTTCCTGACCGACATCGGCAAGGAGGGCTCGACGCTGCGGGGGATGATGAACTCCTTCGCGACGGCGATCTCGATCGCGCTGCAGTACGGCGTGCCGCTCGAGACGCTGGTCGAGAAGTTCGCCTACATGCGCTTCGAGCCGGAGGGGATCACCCAGAACCCGGAGATCCCGTTCGCGAAGTCGATGCCCGACTACATCATGCGCTGGCTGGCCTCGCGCTTCTGCGACGCCGACGTGCAGGAGGAGCTGGGCATCATGACCGACGCGGTCCGCGCCCGGAAGTCGGGCGAGGACGCGGCGACGAGCATCGCCTCCGACACCGCCGGCCCCGCGGCGGCCGCCGCCCCCGCGCCGGCCGAGCCCGCCGACCCGCCGGCGGCCGCCCAGCCCGCGGCCTCCGCGATGACCGACACGCCGCCGGTCGTCCCGGCCCGCCTGATGGGCCTCGACCTCGGCCCGGCGTGCAACCAGTGCGGCGGCATGATGCAGCGCACGGGCTCGTGCTACACGTGCTCGAGCTGCGGCAACAACACCGGCTGCGGCTGATCGCGGCAGCGGCACGAGACGTGACGCGAGGGGCGCCCGGCGGGCGCCCCTCGTCGTTGTGGGGAGAGCTCAGCTCCGCGCCGAGACGGCCGCGGCGCTCGCGCCGACGACCAGCCGCGACCCGATGTCGACAACGTAGATTTGCTGGGACCGACACCGCAGACCCTGTCAGGGGAGCCCGATGCCCAGCACCATCGACGTCAGCCCGGACGTCCGCGCCCGCCGGGAGAAGATCGTCTTCGACCACTTCGCCGGCATGGAGGAGACGGTCGCGGCGCCGGGTGTCCACCGTGGCTGACGTCTTCACCGGCGTGCTCGACGACCGCGCGCTTCGCGCATGAGGATCCACGCGCTGCAGACCGGGTCGGTCGTCCTGAAGGAGGCCTTCCTCCACCCGGCGCCGGGCGCGCGCGGCCGGCTCGGGCTGCTCCTCCCCGGGCCATGGGCCGAGCCCGTGCCGATCCACGCCTGGCTCATCGAGCACGACGGCCGGAGGATCCTCGTCGACGCCGGCGAGCGCGCGAGCGTCAAGGACCTGCCGTTCGCCCGGTACCAGGTGACGAGCGAGGACGAGCTCCCGCACGCGCTGCACCGCGCCGGCTTCGGCGTCGCCGACATCGACCTCGCCATCGTCACCCACCTCCACAGCGACCACGCCGACGGCGCGGTCTTCCTCGACGGGCCGGTCCTCGTCCACGCCGACGAGTGGGCCTACGCCCACAGCCGGGCCGGCCGCCTGGCCCAGCGGATCGCCCGCGCGCCGATCCCGGCCGACGTCGCGTTCGCGCCGGTCGCGCTCGACGGCGGCCCGTTCGGCGCGTTCGCCCGCCACCGCAGGCTCACCGACGACGGCCGCGTCGTCGCGGTCGCCACGCCCGGCCACACCCCCGGCCACCTCTCCGTCATCGCCATCGACGACGAGGGCCGGCACGTCCTGCTCGCCGGCGACGTGACCGACTCGCTCGAGCAGCTCCGCGCCCGCCGCCCGGACGCGGTCGCGCCCGACCGGGCGCAGCTCGTCGCCACGATCGACCGCGTCCTCGCCCACGCGCAGGAGCACCCGACGGTCTACGCGCCCGCCCACGACCGCGAGTCGACCGCCCGGATCGCGGGCGGCGAGACGCTCTGACCGCCGCGGGCCGCTCCGCGTCGAGCTAGATTCGGGCCGGGATGTCACCGTCCGACCCGATCGAGCCCGCGGCGCCCGCGACGGGCGGCGGCGGGCACGATCACGACCACGACGGGCACGATCACAGCCACGCGCCGTCGGCCGACGCGGACCGCCGGCTGCTGACGATCGCGCTGGCGATCATCGCCAGCTTCATGCTGGTCGAGGTCGTCGCCGGCCTGGTGGCGAACTCGGTCGCGCTGCTGTCGGACGCCGCGCACATGCTGACCGACGCCGGCTCGATCGCGCTCGCGCTCGTCGCCGCGCGGCTCGCGCTGCGGCCCGTGACCTCGACGTTCACGTTCGGCCTCCGGCGCGCGGAGGTCCTGTCGGCCCAGATCAACGGCATCAGCCTCGTCGTGCTCGCCGCGGTGCTGGGCGTCGAGTCGGTGCGGCGCCTGCTCGACCCCTCGGGCGTGGAGGGCGGCATCGTCATCGTCGTCGGCGTCTGCGGCGCGCTGGTCAACGTGGCGGCGGCGTGGACGCTGGCCAAGGCCGAGCGCCAGTCGCTGAACGTCGCCGGCGCGCGAGCGCACGTGCTGGCCGACCTCTACGGCTCGATCGCCGCGACGATCGGCGGCATCGCGGTCGTGACGCTCGGCTTCGAGCGCGCCGACCCGCTGGCGGCGATGGTCGTCGTCTGCGTGATGCTGCGCTCGGGCTGGCGGCTGATCCGCGACTCGGGGCGCGTCCTGCTCGAGGCCACGCCACGCGGGATGAGTTCGGCCGAGATCGGCCGCGCGATGAGCGAGCAGCCCGGGATCCGCGAGGTGCACGACCTCCACGTCTGGGAGGTCACGAGCGGCTTCCCCGCCCTCGCCGCGCACGTGCTCGTCGCCGAGGGCGACGACTGCCACCGCCGCCGCCGCGAGCTCCAGGCGATGCTGCGCGAGCGCTTCGGCATCGAGCACACCACGCTCCAGGTCGACCACGAGCGCACGCCCCAGACCGGCCTGCTGACCATCGCCGACCCGCGCGCGCCCGACGGCTGAGGCCGATTCCCGGCAGAGCCGCCGGCCAGCGTCTAGGGTGGCGCGATGCGGCTCGTGGGGAATTGGAACGGTCAGGCGGTCCCGGTGCGGTCCAGCCGCGGGGGCGTGCTCACCTTCGAGCGCTGGGAGGACAACGTGCTCGGGTCGCCGCCGTGGCCGGACTGGCTGGTGCGCCACGTCCGCGGCACCACCGCCCAGCCCGGGGACTTCGCCGAGGAGGACCGCGAGAAGCTCATGGCGAACCTGGGCGACCGCATCAGCACGTTCCAGTCGATCGACAGCGAGGACGCCGTCACGTACAGCTGGTTCGGCACCCTCGCGACCCAGCCGCCGGAGATCCGCCGCGCGGCGGTCCAGTGGCTCTACGACCGCGCCGGGATCGCCGCCACCGCGCAGGATCCCGGCATCGACCAGTGGGTCCGGGTCTTCCATCCGAACGCGGCCGAGAGCTCGCGGGGGCCCGAGCTCGACGTGCGGATCGACGATCCCGGCGCCGCCCTGATCTACGTCGAGGCGAAGTGGAGCGCCGACATCGGCACGGGCGAGGGCAGGGACGCCGAGGTCCACGACGACCAGATCGTCCTGCGGCGCGACTCCCTGCGCACGGACCCGGCGCTCCGGGGCGACGACCGCGCGTTCGCGGTCCTCATCGTGTCCGAGACCGAGCAGGACCTCGCGCGATGGGACGAGCCAGACGGTGACGCCCGTCCCGTCACGATCGCGCGGCTGAGCTGGGACGACCTGGCCGAGTGCCCGGCGCACCCGCTCGCCGAGGAGTTCGGGCGCTACGTCGCCCGCAAGCGCGTGCTCGCGCGCCGTGTCAAGCAGACTTGACACGCGCCCAGCGACGACCTAGCGTGTCAGAAGTCTCCTTGACTTCGCGCCACGAGGACTCGTCATGCACGCACAGGACCAGATCGGCAGCTACGACCGCGAGTCGCTGCGCCGCACGGCCGGGCTTGCCGGCTGGGCGATCGCCTGGGCGGGCACGCTGGCGCTGGCCCGGTTCGGCCCGGCGTCGCTGTGGGACTCGGAGGCGGTGAGCTGGGCCGCTGTCGCCCTCAACGTCGCCGTGGGCATCGGGTGGATCGTCGCCCACGTCCGCTTCCTGCGCAGCATCGACGAGCTGCATCGCAAGGTCGTGCTCGACGCGCTCGCGGTCACGTTCGGGGTGGGCTGGGTCGGCGGGCTCGCCTACGTCGTCGCCGAGAACGCCGACCTGGTCAGCGGCGACCTCCAGGTGTTCGTGGCGCTGCTGGGCGGCGTCTACGTGGTCGCGGTCGCCGGCGGCCTGCTGCGCTACCGGTGAGGAACCGCCTGAAGGACCTCCGGGCGCAGCGCGGCTGGACCCAGGCCGATCTCGCCGCGCGCGCCGGGGTGTCGAGGCAGACGATCAACTCGATCGAGAAGGGCAAGTTCGACCCGAGCCTTCCGCTCGCGTTCCGGCTCGCCCGCCTGTTCGACCTGGCGATCGAGGAGATCTTCGAGGACGACTGACGTCAGGCTTCTGCGGCCTGCACCCGCGAGCAGCTCACGTCCTTGCTGCCGCGCACGTAGCAGAGCTGCAGGTAGACGGTGGTGCCCTCCGCGATGGAGAGCGAGCGCGACGACTCGTACCCGGCGAACGTGTCGACCACCGAGGCCGTGCGCGGGCCGTCGGACGTCTCCCACCCGAGCCGGGCGCGGATGCCGTAGCCGTCCTTGAAGATGTCGCCGGCGACGATCGTGTCGCCGTCGGAGTCGAACCGGACGTAGCCGTACCTGGCGTCGATGCGCTCGTCGGAGCCGGCCGACGCCGCCGTGGCGAACACGCCGGACACGATCAGGCTCGTCGCACCGATCACGGCGACGAGCCGGGCCATGGTGCTGGGGACCATTCGTCCCACCTCCTCGGCATTGGAGAACAGCTGAGCGGGCGCGGACGGCCCGCTCGCTCGCGTGCCAAGTGGGGCAGTGTAGGAGCTCAGCCGCCGGCGTCGCGAACGCACCGGTAGCGCTCGAAGATCACCTTCGGCGGGAACGTCCGCGTCTCGACGAGCTCCAGCGGGATCGGCTCGGCGACCGGCGGGAAGTACGGCGTGCCGCCGCCCAGCACGATCGGGTAGCGGAACAGGCGCACCTCGTCGACGAGGCCCAGCTCGAGCGCCTGCGAGGCCAGCGTGGCGCCGCCGATCTCGACGTCCTTGTCGGTCGACTCGAGGACCGCGGCGATCTCCTCCTCCAGCGGTCCCTCCGCCAGCCGGGCGTTGCCCTGGACGCGGTCGAGCGTGCGGCTGAAGACGACCTTCGGCAGGGCGGCCCAGATGTCGGCGAACGTGATGCTGTCCGCGTCGTGGCGCATCGCCGGGTCCGTCTCCCAGACGAGCATCGTCTCGTAGAGCCGGCGGCCGAGCACGCACGCGCCGAGCTCGGCGACCTGCTCGGTGTGGAAGCGGAACAGCTCGTCGCTGGGCCCGCCCCAGCCGAAGTCGCCGTCGCGGTCGTTGATGAAGCCGTCGACGGACGTGCCCATGGAGATGATCAGCATGGCGTGCAGACCGCATACCCCGCCGGAACTCATCGGCGCGGCCCGATGCGTCACGATCGGCCGATGACCTGGACCGTCTACCTGTCCGGCGAGATCCACACCGACTGGCGCGAGCGCATCGAGCAGGGCGCCGAGGCGGCCGGTCTCGACGTGACGTTCACCGCGCCCGTGACCGACCACGCCGCCAGCGACGACTGCGGCGCGGCGATCCTCGGGGAGCCCGCCGAGCGCTTCTGGCGCGACCACCTCGGCGCCGGCGTCAACGCGATCCGCACGCGCACGCTGCTCGAGCGCGCCGACGTCGTCGTCGTGCGCTTCGGGGAGCAGTACCGCCAGTGGAACGCCGCCTTCGACGCCGGCATCGCCGCGGCGCTCGGCAAGCCGCTGATCACGCTGCACCCGCCCGAGCACGACCACGCGCTCAAGGAGGTCGACCGCGCGGCGCTCGCGGTCGCCCGCGAGCCCGCGCAGGTCGTCGACATCCTCCGCTACGTCACCACGGGCGCGCTGAACCGCTAGCTCTAGGCGGCAGGAGTCTTGTTACGTCCGGGCCTCCTCGGAGGCTGCGGGTTGCGACGCCAGCAACCTGTCCGAGGAGGTCCCGGAGTGACATTGCATCGCAACGCCAAGACGTGTCCGGCC
>Ga0180220_1000433_pt1 | contig 47682 bp, 51 predicted proteins | sample eDN5th37CBELigBY_FD_151335 | JGI IMG/M metagenome (GOLD analysis project Ga0180220, IMG submission 151335) | Enriched backyard soil microbial communities from Emeryville, California, USA - eDNA 5th pass 37_C BE-Lig BY (version 2) (version 2) | ecosystem: Environmental > Terrestrial > Soil >...
TTCCTTACAGTTGATCAATTTGTTTATGAAGCATCTCTGATGTAATTGGACCTAATATCTTTTTTTTGATATTACCCTTTTTATCAATAATAAACGTTGTTGGCAGACCAATGATTTTATATTGTTCTGCAACCTCACCTTTCACATCCAAAAGGACCGTAAAGGGAATGTTTGACTTTTTAATAAAGTGAAGGACACCTTGCTTACTTCGCTCTGATGAGGTAAGGTTAACAGCGATTAATTCCACGTTATCTCCTTTTTCTTCATAAAATGTTTGTAATTCTGCTAATTCCTCCTGACAATATGTACACCAGGTTGTCCAGAAGTTCAAGACAATCGTTTTTCCCTTTAGATCTTCCAAACGAATCGTTTGATTTTTATTAGTTTCAAGTCTAAAATCACTTGCCTCTTGACCTTCATTTAAGGCATTTACCTTCGATATATTGTTCATTTCGATACTAGTTAATAGAAAAATAAAAAGAAAGACCTTAAAAAATTTTGCTTTATTCATTTCAACCACCACCTTGTTATGCTTGTTATTACTATTACCAACAAGAAAAAAAGGTATGTATACAGACAACTATTTGCCTGCATACATACCTTTTAATACGTAAACTTCTTTCTAAGAAAATAAACACTCACACCCAGCTTTTTACAAATCGTTACATAATGCATAAGCATAAGAAGTACTGCTCCCATATTCATCCCAAGAATGATCCCCTTCATTTGAAGAGTTTCCATTGAGCCAAGTACATACATCATCCCGAAAGAGATAATATGTGACCAGACTGTATGAAAAAGGGCATCCTTTACTAAACCTAGACCAATTAAATAAGCTTGCATTGGAATAATGAAGAAGTGAAACAGAAAGTACGGCCATAGCAATTTTAAATAAATAGAAGCAGCTGATGATTCAAAGAACAGATGAGTTAATGGTTCAGCATAAAAATATATTGCTATCATGGCAATCCCACCATATAGCAATGTGATAATCATCGATTGCTGAAGCAATCGAATTAATTTATTATTTTCATTGTTTGCATATGCTTCAGATACGTTTGGAATTAACATAACCATTAAAGAATGTCCGATAAAAGCTGGGAAAAAGCCAATTGACATCGCAACACCAGCAAGCATACCATAATGCTCATTTGCCATAACCGTGGAAAAACCAGCTGCAATTAACGCTGCCTTTACTAAAAAAGGTTGAATCGCATGTGTAAAAGAATGAAAAAGCCTTAATCCTGTCGTCGGAAACGAAACAGCAAAAAGTGCTCGACGCACTTTGCTTCCTCTTATATATTTATTCTTTTCTTTACTAAGAATTTGAACTTCTATAAAATACATCGCGACTAAATATGTACAAACAAGAAGTTCACTGCCAATTAATGTAGCTAGTGCTATTAAAAGCGCTAATTCGATGTTGAATTGAAACGATTGATAAACCCAATAGAGTATGGCGAGTTGAACAAGTTTTTTAAAAAAATTAGAAACAGCTATTTTGCCCATATGCTGGACACCCATAAAATATCCTCTGGCGATGGAAGAAATCGATACAACAGGGATAAGTAAGGTAATAAGCCATTTCACATTTGGATGATATCCGTGAAAAACAGGAAGATACGGTAATACGATAACAGCACAGGCAAAAAACAAACAAGTGAAAATGAGCGTGAGAATTAACGTGTGCTTTAGCATATAAAAATGCGTTTCACGTTGTTTTTCCGCAATAAATTTTGAAATGGAAACAGGAAGTTCGAGGCTTGCAATGATCACCACAAAAAAGATAACCGGTAGAATGGACATGTACATTCCCATTCCTTCTTCTCCAAGCTCCCTAGCTAAAATCATATTAATAAAAAATTCTAAGCACTCTCCAAAAAATGCGGCGATGACAAGCAGCAATGTTCCTTTAACAAAAGTATTCATGATGTCTTAGTCCCCTTATCTTTTACAATTCCATTTCTAAAGGATATGAGACAAGGTTCCTAAATAAAACAAGCTTTTTATTAAATTTTACATTTTGTCAAAATTCTTTTTTCTAATTAATTAGTCTACAACACCAGATTCGGAAATGGTAATATCAGCATGAACATCCACCTGTAGCTCTGGTATTCGCTCTCTCCACTCCTCAATTTTAAAGGTCCGGATCTGTGAGCGAAGATCATCCCCTATTCCAATTGGATCTATTTTAAGCTCTTTAAATTTCTCGATTAAAGCCAACGTTTCTTTTTCCATTTCTTTCTCAAATGCTTGAATAATTTCTCCCTTTATTTTTGGGGTAATCTTTTCACCTGTATATTCATTTATATATCCTTTTAATTTTATATCAATTTTCACCTTAAGTGGTTGTTCAGAAATCACCTTTAGTTTTCTTGAGGATGACAAACTTTTCACAACCGCTGAGTCTTCTGAATCCGGGATATCTACGGTGTGAGAACCTTTTGAGTATTGATCAGTGAGTACTTTAAAAAACAGTAGTTTTTCATTGGGAAGTTCTGTTACAACTTTTTCATCATCCATTAACACAATCCCATCTATTTCAACATTTCCATTTTGTACATTTTTCTTTAAAATAGGCAGGAAAGGATCTTGACCTTGTGAGTAGTGTTGATATAAAAATAAATGTAAATTTGTTCTAGGCAAATCACGACTTTCAATATTATGTAAAATTAAGTTTGACATATATCTTGCTGCCCCAACTGTGGCAAAATCACCTTCCAACAGTGTCATTGCTTCATCCCTTGTAACAGCTAACAATAATCGTTCTCCAATTGATGCATCACGCTGTAATGTATCAACGATTTCTGATAATCCTTTCCTGGCTAACTTCTCGCCGAACAAGGCAACCTGCAGTTTCCCTATAACAAGAGGATCTTGAGATTTTTTTTGCATTTCCGACATTACATCTCGACTAAGCTTAGACTCACCAATAATTTGATAATCTCTCACAGGCTGATCCTTCATATATGTATTAACATCTGCCGTCCCGCGGATGTTTCCATTTTCTGTTAAATCGTATGCCACGGCAACAATTAAATTTACATCATCAATAACTTCTTTTTCTACACAACCTGAAAGGAGAAAGATTACAACGATTGTTAATAATAATTTAATCCTCATCTTTTTCTCCCCTTAACTTTTCTAAAGATAGAATTAATAATAAAGAGACACGGGATATAACCAAACATAATATAAAATCCAGTTTGTCCAACTAGATCATTTAACATATTAATATGCTCTCTTGTTTGTGTTAAGGAAATGACCATAAAAGATCCTAGCAATATGATCACAAGGATAATTTTTTGATTCACTTTAAAAGTATCTTTTAAACATCTGGTAGCACACCAAAATGATAAACAAACATTAGGAAGAATAATTAAACACCAATTGGCAATTCCTATATATTCAAAACGTTCAACAAATGGCATTTCAACGATCTTCCAAATAGTCAACGTGGCCCACACATTTTTCTGTAGCTGTTCTTCACTAAAATAAGCAAGAGAAACCATCATGATTAACGTATAGATTACAGTACTAAATGCAACACCTAGATGTGCCCATTTTTTTGATTTGTCTGGATTTTTAATAAATGGATAAAAAACAAGTAATCCTTCAAATCCAATGATTGTTAATGACATACTTTTTGTAGATTGCGCCATTTCTTTTAATGAATGATTCAAAGGGGGAGCAAGATTATTCAACTCTGAAAATTCCAGTGGAAACAAAAAGGTAAACAACACATAGATTGGGAGGATTACCCCAAAGAAGGTAATACCAGTCACAACACGAAAGCCTCCAGAAATGATATAAAAGACAAGAAAAAGAAAAACGGACGTAAAAACCCATACATCCAAGTCTGGAAACATCCACACTTGGACAATTTCAATATACGTTCTTAGAACCGTTATAGCTAGTAAACAAAAATAGAGAGCTAAACAAGCACTTAATCCCCCTCCAATCCATTTACCCAAAATCTGTCTATGGACTGTGGTTACGTTACCGCCTGAGTTTTTTAAAATCTTGTATATCATCCATAATGAAATGTGAACCATGATCCCAGCAATAATAACTGAAATCCAAGCATCTCTTCCTACTTTTTCAGATACAATTCTTTGAAAGCCTAATACACCGACTCCAAATTGAAGGGAGTGAATTAAATAAAATACTAAAAAATGAGATACTTGAAATCGCTCAGCTATTTTGATCATGGTACTCACCTCGTTTACTCATCAATGTCTTTATTTTTTCTTGCTTTTTTAGATGAAAACCGAATTGGATCTTTTGGCCGCAATTGTTGCGGTCTTTTTGACATTAATGAAAATGGCAATCGAATTAATGCATCCTTCATGTCAACTGTTCTTGGAGGATAGATCGGTTCTAAAAACGGTCTTCCTAACGATGTTAACCTCAATAAATGTGTTGTTAAAAAGCAAAAACAAAGCACAATACCTAATAAACCAAACCACTCAGCAAATAGTAAAAATGGGAATCTAAGCATTCGAATCGTGTTACCCATTGCATAAATAGGTGTAGTAAATGAGGCAAGTGCTGCTAATGCAACAATAATAAGCAAAATATTACTTGTTAAACCTGCTTCTACCGAAGCTGTTCCGATAACAATTCCCCCAACGATACCGATTGTCTGACCAACCTTAGTAGGAAGTCGTGCTCCTGCCTCACGTAATAATTCAATCGTTAATTCTAAAAATAGCGCCTCTAATAATGGAGGTAATGGTACCTCTCGACGAGATGAAACCAGTGTATTTAATAAATCATTAGGTATTAATTCATAGTGATACGATAAAGTAGCGACATAGACAGGTGTAACCAAAATAGAAAATGCAACGGCAAATAATCGAACAAGTCGAATAAATGAAGCGTTTACCCAATTGTAAAAATAATCATCAAACGCTGAAAAGAATTCGACCAAGGTTGTTGGTCCTATCAAAACATGTGGAGAACCATCCACCATAACGCCTACTTTCCCTTCAGCAAGAATAGAAGCAACCCGATCAGGCCTCTCCGTATCCAAGAGCTGAGGAAATGGTGAGTTATGATTATCTGAAATCATCTGAGTAATAAACGAACTGTCACTAATTTGATCAAATTCAATTTCATTGATTCGCTGTACCACTGTACGAAAATTCTCTTCATCTACAATATCTTCAATACATAAAACAGCAACTTTTGTCTTAGAAAGTTTCCCAATTTGCAGCTCACGGATTCGTAATTTTTCATCAGGAATTCTTTTACGAATTAAATTTATATTTGTTTCAATTGCTTCTACAAACGCTTCCTTTGGACCTACAACACTAAACTCAACTTCCGGTAATGAAACATCACGAGCTTTATTAAGAGTAGCCTTGACTAGCAAACAATGGACACCATATTCCGTTAACGTAATAAGAATATATCCGTCAAGCAGCTTGTCTTTAATCGTATTTGTATCAGTTGTGAAAAGGACCTCTTCAATCGGAATTGTATTTTTCAACTCGATAAGAGACTGCCAATTATTATCTTTAAGTGCAGGAATCACCATCTTTTGAAGCGTCCCTGTATCAATTAATGTACGAAAATACGAGTACCAGTATTGAACATTGTTATTCTTATCGCTGTATTGAATAAAATCAGAAGACATTTTAAATTTATTGACAACTTGTACAATTGATTCATTTACTAAATTATTTTCTGACGTTTTTTTACTCATTTAATTCCGCTGCACGCTCCAATTAAGTCATTTTTCTTAGGTTTCCAATTTTTGATAGAATTATGCAGATAGAAATACAAAAGGAGCACCCTCTGCAGGTGCTCCTTACTCAAGATATTTTTCTATTTCGCAAAACGATGATTACCAATTGTAATTGTTACTTCTCTAGAAAAAATCCAAGAGCTTTTTGCTGTCTTAGGATTATAAAAATATAAAGAACCTTTGCCCATTCCACGAAATGCTAATGCTTCTTTTACAGCTTTTTTTGCAGATAAATCAGCAGGTTGATCAATTGTTCCGTTTTGTACTGGTGTAAAGGCATAGTAACCTTGATCCTTTTGGTAAATAACATTTTTTATGTCATTCGGAAATAATGAACTATCTACACGATTTAATACAACAGATGCTACCGCAACTTTCCCGGCATACGGCTCGCCTTTTGCTTCAGCATGAACAAGTCTTGCTAACAGATCGATCTCAGCAGTTGTTACATTTTGGGGTATAACTAATTTTTCACCGACGAATAATAAATGTGATGATTTATTATTTGTTGACATAATCTTTTTTACAGGTACACCATATTTTTTACCAATTAACCAAAATGTATCACCTGATTTTACTTGATGTGTTGTTGCAGCATTAGCTTTTGATTGTGGTGCCGCTATCGCTATAAGCGAGAAAGCTAATGTTGAAACAGCAACAAGTTTTACTATCATTTTTTTCATAGTTTTATAACCTCCTAAAGGTTGCCTTTTAAATCAATTTTCCATTTTTATCTGCTATTTTCCCGGCCACATACACAAGACTAACAGGAATCTACATCGATAGCACCCCTCAAAATATGGTAGACATGCCATATGTTTAATAAAGCTTAACGGGCAAAAATTCGAATAAAAAAGAGCCTAGAAGCTATAGTAATCTAACTTCTAGGCTCTTTTAAATAACGATAGACAACATGTCCACCTTGCTGTGCGATTCCTCGAAAATGCTTAAAATCCTCACGTGCAACAAGGACCTCTCTAAAAGATAAAAACTGCTCTTTTGTCACATGGTATTCATGTAATTCTCCATCTTTTAATTTATTTAAAATGTCATTGATCGTTTGCTTGTCCATCTTTCTCCCTCACTTTGTAAGCAATCTTCAGTTTTTCATTATAGATAAAGGATTCTTTATTTGCAAGAAGATTGAGCACGTTAATTAGTTGCCTTCAACCAATTTTCGAGACGCTTAAATTCCTTTTTAGCATCTTCAATACCAAGTGAATATAGCTCTTCTAATTTTCGTTGATTTCTCTCAATTCTTCCAACTTTCAATGCTGAGCTTGGTCTTATAACAAACACTTTTCCCTGTTTTTCTTGCTCTCTAATATGTGTGATCGTATCATTATACATTTTATGTCTCATTAAAATTGCTTCTATTAAATTAGGATACTGGCGATATGCCTTGTTTAATAACCATCTAATGTTTGATTTTTTCTTAAAATAAGAGGCTTCTCTTGTTAAAACAACAATATTTCTCTTATTTCCGTCCTCTTCTGCTTTTTTAATTGGAACGGAATCAGTAATGCCTCCATCAAGTAAATGTTTCCCTTTATATTCAATAACAGGTGCAATAAATGGTAATGAACTTGATGCCCGAATGACAGTTAACATATCATTTCCATAATCCTTTTTATTAAAATAAACCGGTAAACCTGTGTGACAATCCGTTGCTGTAATGACAAATTCCTCAGGGCCTTTATAAAAGGTTTCATAATCGAATGGTACAAGTGAGTTAGGAATTTCATCAAAGATAAAATCCATCCCAAATAATTGACGATGCCTCACATAGTTTTGAAGAGATAGATAGTTTGGATGTGTGACATAGTCTATATTTACTTTGCGATTTCTTCCTTTTTGCCTAGATAGATAGGAGGCTCCGAAGCATGCTCCAGCTGAAACGCCAATCACGTATGGAACATATAAATCCTGTTCCATAAAATATTCTAAAACACCAGCTGTGTAAATCCCGCGCATACCGCCACCTTCTAATACTAAACCTGTGTCTTTCATGATGAACGCTCCTTTGACTAAACTATTTTTAATATACCATAAATCCCCATCATGATCAGTTTTCAGGTACTGCTTAAAAAGTTATTCTTCTTGATTACATGGAAACAAAATCGTTATTTGTCATTTATTTGAAAAAATTAATAAAAACGCTTTACTTACTAAAAAAAATAGTGTTAAATAATTCTAATAGGGGTTATCTATTTCATTAGAGCCTTTGGCTCACCGCATTAAGCGTATACGTAAATGATTAGAGAGAAAGAGAGAATATCTAATCGTAGAAGAATATGTAAAGGAGCGAGGCAATGAAGATCGCTAAAGTTGGCAGTATCATTGAATTCAAGGATGGTTTAACAGGTGTTGTTGAAAAAGTAAATGAAAATTCCGTTATCGTAGATTTAACGTATATGGATAATTTTCATGATTTAGACCTTGATAGACGCACCGTTGTTAATCATAAAAACTATAAAATTATTAAAGATTCATTTTCTTAATAGAAAATCAACAACGAGAAGGACAATATGTCCTTCTCGTTTTATTTTTGTTCCTTTCTACTATTTGGAGGTAAAAGACATGTTTGATCATCCTCTTTGTTTTGCCGCTAAATCTCTTGAATACATCGAAAGTTGATGAAAAAAATCTAATCGTAAATATATTTGAGGCATAGTAAATAGATATCCAAAATCAAAAATAACATTTAAAAATAGACAAAACTTTAAAACACTCTAATTTTTCACTGTAAATAACTAGAGATTTTCTTCGGATTAGGCGCAAATTAACGTTAGTTGCATAAATAATAAGTAATGATTTTGTGACAGGAGTGAAAAAGTAATGATTAGAATAACAAATCATAAAATGAAACCCTCGTCCCCTCTCCAAAAGTCTAGATCGGTTAGTATGACAAGAAATTCACATCCAACAAATGGACCAAAGATGAAACTTACGAAGATTCCCTTTTCAAGTTATATTCATATTGATTGTTTTCTTCATAAACCCATTTATGGAGATAAAATAAAGCACACTTTGCAACATACCGATAATAATAAACCTGACCAAGGCATTTACACACAGCAATTTATCACTTCTACCTACTACCAAGAACAACCTTTTTGCAAACTTGTACATTCCAACATCCATGTAATCACCAGTTTATACCAAAAAGACCCAACAAAACTGAATCAGAAAAAAGAAAATGAACCAAACAATTTTACTCCACTTTCTAAAGAACATTCTTCTTCAATTGATACGAATGATAACATTGAACACAAAAATAACAATACATTTCCAAAAGCTCAACTCCCCATTGTACTTGGTGACTATGAAACAGAAATAATTCTTAATAGATCGATCCCTTTTAAAAAAGGAATTTCTAACATTATTGATGTTTCCAAAGAATTAGTGTTAACTAATTGTCAATTTCTTCCTACTGGCTTTTCTCAAGAATCGAACAAAACCAAAAGGTATGCTTCAAAAGGAACCTTATTTATTGAGGGTTATATTGAAGAAACAATAGAATATATACCTGCCATTAACCATGAATTAATACCACCTCGAGCTTGGGTAAAAGCTATCAATTATCAAATCGATCAGAAGATTATTATCGAATTAAAGATCCTCTTACTACAATTACAGATTGTAAATTCTAGTAAATATATCTAGATAACCATAGTAATAAAAAAACCTATTCTTAAATTCCACTATAAAACTAGTAATATCATCCATTCATAATAGAACAAAATGAATAAGGTATTGTGTAAAGTTTAAATATTACTTTTTAGGAGGAATTATAATGGGTTTTTATCCAAAGAATTCAACTAGTAAAGCAAATTGTTTAAATGCTAAAAAGAATTGTGAAGTGAAGTCTCGTACAGAAACACAACTCCCGGTTTCTACTGGTCCTGCTGTTGTTAATCCAAATCTAGTTAGCCCACTAATCAAGGTGCCACTTGTTTTAGCTGAACCAACTATTCAAGTAGTTGTAGAAGCAGATATTCCGCTAAATCCGCCAGCAGCTGAAATTAAACGTGTTTTAAAAGATGTATTTTTAACTCAATGTAAACTTGTTCCTGTTGGTCCTTTTACAGAAATTGATGATACTGGATTCTTCACTACTGCTGGAGCTAAATTATTTGTAGAAGGATATATTCGTAAAAACATTGAATATGCAACAAATGACTGCAATGGTTCAATTCGCACAACTACAGCAAATGTTCCTTTCTCTGGTTTTGCTGATATTTCTGCAGAATTGTTAAATGAACCAATCTTTGGATTTGGCGAGCAAAGAAGAGCACAATTTATCGATCCTGTAGGTTTAGAATCTCCTCGATTAGATAAGTATTTCTTTGAGAACAGTGTACTTTACAATGAACAGCCTTTCTGTGAACTAATTGGAGCTGATTTCTTTGAATTAGATTTTTCTCCTCATAAAGCACACACACCTGCTAAGTGCTATAGCACATTACGAGAAAAAATTGTTATGGATCTAACATTAAAAGTATTACAACACCAACAAATTCCTTTAAATGGAAATGGAAATGGCGACGATCTAACAAGCTCTTGTTAATGAAAACAGATAAAATTATTCTGTCGATTGAAATAATCATAAATATGTATAAATCTATGAAATGATAAAATCCTTTCATATAAAAAAGAGGACTGAACCAAAAAGTCTAATTATCTAGACTTTTTGGTCAGTCCCGTTTTCATTTTCATCCATACCTCCAAATGGACGAGAAAGAAATGTCTGTCCGCATACATTGCATGCAAAATCACCTGCATATTCTCCTAAAAATCGCTGTTCCACCTGTGGGTGATTACATACTTGATTTCCCTTTTTCTCCCATTCCTTTCGCAGATTGGAAGCTTCATGAAATTCCATAATAGGCACCTCCTGGATAAGATCTTTTAATTTATTGTATTTTCATTTTCATTTTATATTAGCTATTTTTTTAATAGAGTACACTGGCATAATCAAATAATACAAAATGATAAATTAATATTTTATCAGTAAATTTATCAATTATATATAAGAAAAATAACTCACTGATTGAAGCTGGTTTTCTTAACCTATTTGCTTTTCCAAAATTTATCTGTTAAGATAAAGAAGAATTATTTTTGTTCGGTCTGTAAGGAAAGAATAGTGTTTAAACTTTTCGCCTTTGATATCTAATTGAGCAACTATAGTAATAATTTGTGGATTAAATCCACCCAGGAGGAAACAAGCATGCAAAACGGTACAGTAAAATGGTTTAACGCAGAAAAAGGTTTCGGATTCATCGAAGTTGAAGGTGGAGACGACGTATTCGTACATTTCTCAGCTATCCAAGGCGAAGGATTTAAATCTTTAGATGAAGGTCAAAAAGTTACATTCGACACTGAACAAGGTCAACGTGGACTTCAAGCTACTAACGTAAACAAAGCGTAATTATTAAAGGACTCTATATTAGAGTCCTTTTTTATTTCTCTATTTTTAGATACTAAAAATCCCCACTCAAAAATGAGTGGGGAAGGCAAACAAATTAAAAGGTATTCAAATGGTTAACTAGAGCATAACACACTATCTGTATAATACCTATCTAAATTAAAAATAGTTAAGAATTAGATCTTTAATCTGGATCACTGAGAAAAAACTCTGCAGTCAAGCCAGCAACAAGAAGTGTCATAACTTTTGCTGTAACTACGTCCACTGAAAAGTGAAACACTGTGAAATTCCGTATGGATTGTCTTTATATATCACACTTATATCGTTCATTTACACCTTAAAATATCGTCACTGTGACATCACATTAAATCACTCATTCACAGTACAATATCACATGACTGCAAAATACATACTTCTTATCGATTATCCACTGTCTCAGGATACAAGTCATGATTCATTAAACGGTATTGTGCCATTTCTTCATATTTTGTTCCTGGTTTTCCGTAGTTTGTGTAAGGATCAATCGAAATGCCTCCACGTGGTGTGAATTTTCCCCATACTTCAATATAACGTGGATCCATTAGCTCAATAAGATCATTCATAATGATGTTCATACAGTCCTCATGGAAATCCCCATGGTTTCTGAAGCTAAAAAGATATAGCTTTAACGATTTACTTTCAACCATTTTTTTGTCAGGAATATAACTAATATAAATAGTCGCAAAATCTGGTTGGTTTGTAATTGGACATAGTGAAGTGAATTCCGGACAATTGAATTTCACAAAATAATCACGATTCGGATGTTTATTATCAAATGATTCTAAAATATCTGGGGAATATTCAAACAAATATTTGACCCCTTGATTTCCTAATAATGTTACGTCTTTTAATTCTTCGTTTTTTCTTCCTGCCATGATATGGCCTCCTTACCTTCTAAGATTACACGCCGCGTTTGTTTCCCCAAACTAATGTATGAAGCTGTGGTAAAACACGTACAGTATTTAATTCTGAGTCAGCAATAACTTGATCGATTAACCATTCATATTTCTTTAGTAGATGTTGAATAAGATGCTCTGTATCAGTACCATGAACGTCATCATTCCCTACTTGCATGTAGAATGGAATGTTTGGATAACGTTTATGAACATGTTTAGCATATTGAAGATCTTCTTCATTAAACACTACAACTTTTAGACTAATAGACTGGTTGTTTTCAACTATTGTTAACTCGTGAATTAAATGATCAAGCTTTTCAAAATCCGTCTTCATACCAGAGCTAGGTGGTTTTGGAGAAATTGTTAAATCATCAATTTGCTTTAACCATTCTTGATATCTGCTGCCCTGTGTTTCGATTGCTATCTTCATTCCCTTTTCGTGAAGCAAGGTAATAAGTTCTTGAAGATTTGCTAAAAGAGCTGGATTTCCTCCTGAAATGGTGACATGCGAAAAACAATCTCCACCTAATTCAACTAACTCTGTCCAAATATCGTCAGCAGTCATTTGTCTAATATCATCTTTTGCAGATCCATCCCAAGTGAATGCTGAATCACACCAACTGCATGAATAATCACATCCAGCAGTACGAACAAACATTGTTTTTTGACCAATTACCATCCCTTCACCTTGGATGGTTGGGCCGAAAATTTCTAAAACCGGTACTTTTTTCACGATAGTTCCTCCTTATGTTTTGGACGGAACACAACATAACTAGTTGGTGTTTCTCTTACAAAAACTTGAACACATTTAGGTTGATTTGGTTTTGTATCTAAGTCCTTTTGAATCACTTCATATATTGCTCGCGCGACACCTTCAGTTGTAGGAAAATAATTAGGATCTTTTTCTGAAAAAAGATCCGTATGATCATTTAATAAGGAGTGATCAAAACGGTTATGAATCAGTTTTTTTAATGATGCAAAATTCACTAAAAAGCCAGATTCATCAAGCTCATTCCCAGCAATAGTAATGTTGACAAAATACGTGTGACCATGGACTTTTTGACATTTCCCAGCATCTTCATGAGGAATATAATGCGCTGCTGCAATATGCATATCCTTGTTTAACTCAAACTGGTAAGGATGTTGTACTTGAGGATAAATTTGTTGCATCATTGCTCATTCACCTCTTTTTCAGCCAAGTATTCATTAAGTCCTTTTTGACGTAGGTCACATGCCGGACATTCACCACATCCCTCAGCAATAATTCCGTTATAGCATGTAAGTGTCTTATTCCGTACAAAGTCTAGAACACCAAGATCATCAGCCATTTTCCATGTTTCTGCTTTATTAATCCACATAAGTGGTGTATGGATGACAAATGGACGATCTAAAGCTAAATTTAATGTTACATTGCATGACTTTACAAAAGCATCCCGACAATCAGGATACCCGCTAAAATCAGTTTCACATACTCCTGTTACAATATGTTTTGCTCCAATTTGGTTGGCTAAGATCGTTGCGAACGAGAGAAACAGCAGGTTTCGACCTGGAACAAAGGTTGATGGAAGTTCTCCTTCCTTTTGTTCAATCTCTATATCTGCTCTAGTTAAAGCATTTGGAGCTAACTGGTTTAATAAGGACATATCCAGAATATGGTGTTGAACACCTAATTCCTCAGCAATTGATTTAGCCACTTCGATTTCTAAACTATGTCGTTGATTATAATTGAACGTGACTGATACAACTTCCTTAAACTGTTGTAACGCCCAAAACAAACAAGTTGTACTATCTTGTCCACCACTAAAAACAACAACTGCCTTTTCATTCTTCATCTAAACCGTTCCCTTCACTCTCTATTCCGTGTATAACAGCGAATAAATAACACAAACTGTTACATATTAGATTTATATTTTGAACTTACTGTCTCAGTTCTAAGTGAACTTTTATAAATTAAAAAAACACCTTCGAAATTTGGTTTCGAGGTGCCTGCTTTTTGTCCATCTATAATAAAACTTATATCAAAGATATCATAGTTTTTTATAGAGGGTTTAGCTAGAACCTCTCCCAATTTGTCAAAATCGGATTTCTGTGTAATTTTCAACTTAGAAAATATATCACGAATAAATTGTTTTTGCAATGAATTTATCAATGGAGGAGTTCAAATGTCAATCAAACAAATCATCATTCGTGTTCGAACTAGCTTCTGGTACTTACCTGCTGTTTATAGTGTCATCGCCTTTATTTCAGCTATTATCAGTATGATAGTTGACAGATATTTGATGACACAAGATTTTTCAGTATATATTCCAAATGTATTTTTATCAGATGTGAATCTTGCTCAGACTATTCTTAGCTCATTATCAACTTCATTATTAACAATGACCACTATTACATTTTCATCCATTTTAGTTGTTTTGACGACCTATTTATCTCAATTTTCACCAAGAACTCTTCAAAATTTCATTACAGATCATCATACACAGCGGGTTTTAGGCATTTTTATTGGTGGATTTATCTATACGATCATTTTATTGCTGCTCGTTCGAAATAATGACCATCCTACATTTTTTATTGTTCCAACATTTGCAATTATCGTCTCCATTATTTGTTTAGGGATGTTCGTCTTTTTTATTCACCATGTTACCACTTGGATTAAAGTTAGCAACCTGATTTTCCATATCACACAAAAAACCATCCAAACCATTCATAAGCATTTTGTTGATGAAAATGCCTATAAAGAGGATCCTCCCTGGGAAAGTTGGGAATTCGATGAAATTCAAACCATAGAACCTTATCTATTATACAGTAAGCAAGCGGGATATATTGAATATATCGAATTTGATAAACTGATGACACAAGCCACGGAGGACAATCTAATCATAAAGGTTGAACAGGATCTAGGGAAATATGTTGATGAAGATACACCGCTTTTTTCAATTTGGAGGCTTGAGAATAAAGATCTTGCAAAAGTCTACTTGTCTTTCATTACAATTTCATCTGATCAAGAACCTGTCCAAGATGTTCATTTTGGACTTCAAAAGCTCGTGGAAATTGCCTTAAGAGCAATTTCACCTGCTATAAATGATCCCTACACAGCCATAAATAGCATTAATCATCTGGCAAAAATTCTATCTTTACTCGGTAAAAAACATTTAGCAACACCATTTTATTATGATCAACATCGTCAATTAAGAGTAATTTTTGAAAAACCTAGTTTTGATGATTATTTATATGAATGTTTTTATCAAATCCGCCATTATGGTCGAGAAGATGTGTCGGTTATGACTTCCATTTTAAAGGCACTATCCTTTATTGCTCAAACAAATTCTCCCTTTATTAAACAAGCTGTCTGGGACTTTACCTATTATATTGCAGAAGGAATAAAAGAAGTGGGATGGTTATCAAAGGACCAAGCTTATCTTAATAAACATTTAACAGAAGTGGCTAAAGCTTGTCAAAAACCTAAAAAAGTAAAAGAAGTGTTACTAACTGAAAAAAGGTGAGGAATCCCCCACCTTTTTTCTTATTGATCTTCTTTTTTCCCTGCTTCTACTGCTAGCTGATCAAATGATTTTACTTTACCATGAGGGTTTTGTGATTGCTTTCGTACTGTCCACTGACGATCTTTTTGAGATTTAGATTGTGTCATGTTCAAAACACCCCTTGTGATAAATTTTCGCTTCAGTCACGAAGCATTTTTATATTTTCCACAAGAGGCACATACAATTCTTAAACATCCTTTGAAGTATGACGGTTTCTACCAAAAATAAGAAATAATCCAATAATAATTAATATAACCGGCCAAAAGGAAAGAATGTTAAATGTAAATAAATGTTGAATGAGAAAGATAAATCCTAAGCCAGATAAAATAAAAATAGGTATGATCAATCCAAACTCTCTTCCACCAAATAACCATAATTCAAATAAACCAAATGCAACAGCAAAGAGATAAAATGGCCATGTAAAATGTGAAAACGACCAATTTGTTACCTCTTCAAACATAAAAAGCAAGCTTAAAACAAATAATATCCCACCGGGCACTAATAGTCCTGCTTGCTGTTTTTTACCTCCAGTTAAAAAGAATCCTAAATGAAATCCGACTGAAACAAATAACAGTATAATCGGCCACGAAAGATTCCACATATCTCCAATTAGTCCTAAAGTTTGGAACAAAAAGAATAGGCCTAAACCTACTAAACAAACACCATAAAATATTTTACCTTTTTTCAATTTACTCCCTCCCCTCACTATGTTATGAGCTCCCTCTATAGTACGACCTAATGTTGGAAAAAGTTTCATAAATAAGAAAAAAGAACCTACAAATGTAAGTTCTTTTTTCTCATTTAATTATGAAGTTGCGACTTTCTTATCTAATAAACTTGTGGTTGCTACAACTTGAGGAACCGTTGTGATTTCCAGGGAACGAATATGATGGTTTTCCATTTCATGCACTTTAAACATATGGGAACCAAATTCGATAAAATCTCCCTTTTTTATATCATATTGTTTTGTTAAGACCCAACCGCCAATTGTATCAACGTCAGAATCATCTATATCTAACCCTAACAATTCATTTATTTCACTAACTAGAACTTTTCCGTCTATAATATATCTAGCATCGGATAATTTCTGAATTAACGGTACTTCATCCGCGTCAAACTCATCACGAATTTCTCCTACAATTTCCTCTAAAATATCCTCAACAGTTACAAGTCCAGCTGTCCCTCCATATTCATCAATTAAGATAGCCATATGAATTCTTTCTCTTTGCATTTTTAGTAAAAGCTCATGAATTGGGATAGACTCTATTACTTGAATAATCGGCCGAACATATTTTTTAATCGAAAAAGCCTTTTGATTTTCGACATGTATCAGATCAGTAAAGATTTCTTTAATATTAACGATCCCTATAATATGATCTTTGTCTCCATCTACAATTGGGTATCGTGTGTATTTTTCATCTTTAATAATTTCAAGTTGTTCATGAATAGGTGCATCAATCGATAATGATACGATTTCAGTACGCGGTACCATAATTTCTTTGGCAATTCGATTATCGAATTCAAAGATTTTATTTACATACTTGAATTCAGATTGATTAATCTCTCCACTCTTATAGCTTTCTGAAAGAATAATTCTTAATTCTTCTTCACTATGTGCCAGTTCATGCTCCGATACAGGCTTGAATCCAAAAAGACCTGTAATAAATCGTGCTGAACCGTTTAAGATCCAAATAAATGGGTACATTATAAAATAAAAAGCCATTAATGGTTTGGCAAACCATAAACTAACAGCTTCAGCCTTTTGAATTGCAACTGTTTTAGGTGCTAATTCTCCTACAACTACATGTAAAAAGGTAATTGTAATAAAGGCGATCGAAAATGATAACACAGTCGCTACAGATGTAGGAAGAGCATACTGCTGAAACAATGGTTTTAGCATATGTTCAATGGTTGGTTCTCCGAGCCACCCTAAACCTAAAGCTGTTATAGTTATCCCTAACTGACAGGCTGACAAATATTCATCAAGATTATTGATGACTTTTTTTGCAGCACCTGCCTTTTTGTTTCCTTCTGCAATTAATTGGTCAATACGAGAGCTCCTTATTCTGATGATCGCAAATTCAGAAGCAACGAAAAAACCCGTAAGAGCGATTAAAATTGCAACAAGCAACAAATTCACTATGTCCAAATAAGCTTCCTTTCTCCGTTAATGACGGAAAAGGAGTCACCTCCTGAGAGTTAAGTCTTCCTTAAATAAATTTATGTCATTAACCTCTTTATTATCAGCGTCCGCTTGGAGTACAATAAGGGATGCGATAATTCTATTTATTTTTAACACTGCCCCATATTATCACCCCACAGTTTTAGTTAGAATTATCATAATACGAAAGAATCTCATCAGTCAAACGTTACACTTAGCCGATTTCTTAAATAAATATGTGATAATCCGTTTAAAAATACCTTTTACAAAGAAAAACAACATAATTTGACCAGAAATGAACCATTTTATCAATTTACCAAGATACTCCAATAGGAAATAAAAATAGCAACCATGATCATGATTGCTAAAATCTTACAATATCAAAAAAATTCTTATAAGAGTCTAAGTAAAAGTCCGCTCCTGGTGTTGGATTTTGAAAGAAGCAAGTTGTTATCCCAATTTCCTTTGCTGGCAACAGGTCCAATAAGCGATCACCAATTGCTAAATCAAGAGTATATTTCTCATGAAGGTATCTGTATGAAGCAGAATCAGGTTTTCGAGGATATCCATCGTCTCCTGCAACAATTTCTTGAAAATATTCATTCCATTGATAATAATCTAAAATTACCTGTACTTCATCCCTCGGCTTATGAGTCATGATCACATTTATATTCGCTTTTTTGAGTATGTCCTCGACAAAAGGAAATGGTTTTTTCATTTCTGGTGAAAGTGATTTTTCTTTGCTCTTAAAAGTGTTAATTTCTTCTTCTGACAAATGAAAATGATTTGCTGCATGAGAAAAAGATACTTTAAGCTGCTTAAGGATTTCTTCCTCTGTCACACTTTCACCTATAAGCTCATGTAAAACAAGAGTAAATGCTGGATATGTATCAAATAAAGTTCCGTCAAAATCCCATAAAATGTTCACTCTTTTCACCCATTTCAATATCTATTTTTTTAATCCCCGATATGTTGCAGTTGTTAATTCTTTTATATACGGATCTATATCAGGCATATTGACATCATTTGCTAATTGTATTGCATAATGAATATCATATGGTACTCGAATAAATTGGATTGAAAAAGGGGCTTCCTCTTTTGACTTATATTCTCCTTCCAAAATAACATAAGCTGCAGAAGTATGATCAAGCGGATTTCCTACGCTACCCGTATTAAAAAGTGTTTTCCCATTTAGATGCTGAATAAAGGCATTATGAACATCACCATATCCAACTACATCTGGGTTAGACGGAGAATAGCCTGTTTGATCTGTGTTTTCAAACATACTGAGCCGTTTTTCAACAGAATCCCATGGTTGTATTCGCGTGTATAAACTAAAAGGTGATGCATGGAATAAACGGATGAATTTCCCGCTCATATAAAAATCAAGTGAAAACGCTAATGACTCCAAATAATTATTCTGCTCATCAGTTAATTGCTTTTGATGCCATTTTAATGTCTCAAATTCAGTTTCTTTTGTGATAAAGTCATCCCAATTCCCCTTCAATACCTGCTCACATGTTTGTTTGATTTTTTCTATCACCTCATATGAATTAGGTCCTTTCCCAACAAGATCTCCCAGGCAAAATATCCTTTTGATGCCTCGTTTTTCAATATCATCTAATACAGATTTAAGCGCTGGAATATTTCCATGTATATCAGAAATGATTGCAATTCGTTCCATAAAAAATAGCCTCCTTACTACTTCTAAAGCAGCTTGTCTTTTTATCACACTGAAGTGATATACTACTAATACTAATTGGTAAATCAAATCAGAATTTTTGAGATACTTTTTCTTTAGTGTAGCACAAGACAAAAATCATTCCGGTACTTTTTTTACTATTAATAAGACAAGCATTCCTAAGCAAACATAGCCGAATATTGGATATAGGGATGAAATTAATGAACTATAGCCGATCTTACTGATAAATGCCGCAATACACAAGATTCCACAAATAATGACGATGCTTGGGATTTTTAGGAACGAAGAAATTTGTCTTTCTAATCCATATAAATTTCCAATAACAGATGTAAACACTTCACCATAAATAATGGCTATGTATATAAAATAGATGGCGTACATTGTTGATTTCATTACCTCTGCCATCGGAATATCAAAGTTTTCTACTTTTGGTAAAGTAGAAAGTGCAATATGACTACTCACTAAAATAGCCGTGAGAAAAATCCCTCCAAGCATACCTCCTCTTTTCAACATTTTCTCATCATTTATTTCCTTTGCTAATGGAACAAGAACAGCTGCAGACATCGTTAAATTAAAGGCAGCATATGAGAAAGATGAAATGATCCATTTAAATGATGCAGAAGATTGTCCAGGGATATTAGAAAATGATTCAACAGAAAATGCTTGTACCCCTAAAAATAGACTAAAAAGAATTAACATAGGAACCACGATAAGATTCACACTAAAAAGCCCCTTTACTCCGAAACTCATAACTGCAATTGTTAATAATATCGTGATAACAACACCAAGTCGAACTGTAAGACCAAGTTGTTCCTTAAAAATAGCTCCTGCACCAGACAGCATGATTGATGTTAAACCTAGTAATACAATAAGCATAAATATATTTACAAATCTGCCAAATCTAGCCCCAAATAAATAAATCATAACATCTTGATAAGAAGTAGCTTGTAGCCTTTTTGATAGGATGAGCATTTTGGTACCAACAAACATAAAAAGAATCCCTGCTAACAGGATACCTGCAAGTCCGAACACACCATATTTTGTAAAAAATTCAACAATCTCTCTTCCTGTCGCAAAACCAGCCCCTACAACGGTCCCTACATAGACAGCCGCAATTTGAAAGGGCGCGATCCAAGATTTTCTCATCCAACACACCTCACTATAGTTATACAAGCTTGTATCATTATATGAGGGAAAAACAGGATGATTCTTTTTCGTTTGGAATACATTTTGGAAAAACTTTCATGAACAAAACAGTTGAAAGTCAAAAAAGGTCAAAGTATACTATAGTCAAAGAAGGTCAAATAACCGACCTTACTTTATTATCCCATTAGTCAAATTTGGTCAAGACTTCCGCCATCAATACTATTTTGAAAAGGAGTTTTGAAAAATGAAATGTGAAAAATGTCAAACAAAACAAGCATCAATTCATCTTAATATTCAAATTAATAAACAACTAAAACAACTAAGTTTATGTCATGAATGTTATGAATCATATAAACAAGCCATTCCTACTGGATTAACCGGGGGATTTTCATCTTTTCCTTTTGATCAATTTTTCAAAGGTTTCCAGCAACATTCGGCAGCAATGGAACAACCGCAAACACAGGTCCAACAAGGTGGAGGCGGCATCCTTGATCAATTAGGTCGTAATTTAACATCTGCTGCACGTGCAGGTCTTATTGACCCTGTCATTGGACGCGAGGATGAAGTAGATCGAGTCATTGAGATTTTAAACCGTCGTAATAAAAATAATCCTGTTCTAATTGGAGAGCCAGGCGTCGGAAAAACAGCAATTGTGGAAGGTCTTGCACTAAAAATTGTTAATGGGACTGTACCTGCTAAGCTTGTAAACAAAGAGGTTTATTTATTAGACGTTGCTTCACTTGTAGCAAACACAGGTATTAGAGGTCAATTTGAAGAAAGAATGAAAAAGTTAATTGAAGATTTGCAAAAACGTAAAAATATTATTTTATTCATCGATGAGATCCACCAGGTAGTAGGTGCAGGATCTGCTGAAGGATCAATGGATGCTGGTAATATCTTAAAACCAGCTTTAGCTAGAGGTGAATTACAATTAGTTGGAGCAACTACCTTAAAGGAATATCGTCAAATTGAAAAAGACGCAGCTTTAGAAAGACGCTTCCAACCAGTAATGGTTCATGAACCATCGCTTGAAAAAGCGATTGAGATCATTAAAGGTATTCAAGAAAAGTATGAAAACTATCATCACGTCACATATACCGATGAAGCGATCCAAGCTTGCGTAAATCTCTCACACCGCTACATTCAGGACAGATATCTTCCTGATAAAGCGATTGATTTACTTGATGAGGCAGGCTCGAAAAAGAATTTAATGCAAAGCTCATCTTCTCATGATGAAATTGAAAAACGTTTAGTTCAACTTAAAAAAGAAAAGCAAGAGGCAACAAATGCAGAAAACTATGAGTTAGCTGCAAAACTACGTGATGAAGAAAACCGTTTAAAAGCGCAATTAAATCAAAATGAAACTACTGCTGAAAAACTAACTGTTACTATTGAAGATATTCAAGCTATTATTGAAACGAAAACAGGTATTCCAGTTGGCAAGCTTCAGCAACATGAACAATCACAAATGAAGCATTTAGAACAAAATCTTTCAAATAAAGTGATTGGTCAAGAAGATGCTGTTAAAAAGGTTGCAAAAGCTATTAGACGAAGCAGAGCAGGCTTAAAATCAAAAACAAGACCAATTGGCTCCTTCCTATTTGTTGGTCCTACTGGTGTTGGTAAAACCGAGCTTACTAAATCATTGGCTGAAGAATTATTCGGATCAAAAGATGCGATGATTCGCCTTGATATGAGTGAATATATGGAGAAACATGCTGTATCAAAAATTATTGGTTCACCACCTGGTTATGTAGGACACGATGAAGCGGGACAATTAACCGAAAAAGTTCGTCGAAACCCATATAGCATCATTTTATTAGACGAAATTGAAAAAGCTCATCCTGATGTTCAGCATATGTTTTTACAAATATTAGAAGACGGGCGATTAACTGATAGTCAAGGGCGTACAGTCAGCTTCAAAGATACTGTCATTATTATGACAAGTAATGCAGGTGTTGGTGAAAAACGTGTGACTGTCGGCTTTGAAACGTCTTCAAACACAGCTGTTGAAGAAAGCAAACTATTAGAATCATTAGGTTCATTCTTTAAGCCAGAATTTCTAAATCGATTTGATAACATTATTGAGTTTTCTTCATTAGAAAAAGAAGATCTCTTAAAAATTGTAACACTGATGATTGATGAGCTCGCTGTGTCTTTAGCAGAACAACAGATTTCCATTACTGTTTCTGATAAAGCAAAAGAAAAGTTAGCATCCCTCGGATATCATCCTGCATTCGGTGCCCGCCCACTACGTAGGGTTATCCAAGAGCAAGTAGAAGATAAGATCACAGATCTCTTATTAGATCAACAAGAAATAAAACAAATTGATATTGATGTAGAAAATGATGACATTATTGTAAAATAAATTCTGAAGGGATTGTCTTAATTGGACAATCCCTTTTTTAATCATATCTAAAAAAAGCCTTCTATTTATGTTAATATTTTCATAGTGTGTTTATTTTTCAACTATTCTAAACAGGGAGGGATAAAACTTGTTTTTGATTCGATTTTTCCTAAAAGCTCTACAAATGAACAACTGGGTACTTATTTTCTCTACATTAACACTTGTTCTTTCAAGCAGTTATATTATTTATTATATTGAACCAGAAACGTTTACCAGCCCGTTTGAAGGACTATGGTGGACAATGACAACCGTTGCTACTGTTGGATATGGCGATGTTTCACCGACAACGGTAGGTGGAAAAATCTTTGCTATGCTTCTATACATTGTCGGCATTGGACTCATGAGTATTTTCATCGGGAAAGTGATCGACTTCTTTAGCATACGAAAACGATTAAAGGAGGAAGGGAAATTGACTATTGCAACGAAAAATCACATTCTATTAATTAATTGGACAAAAAAGGCCTCTATTACACTCGACGAGCTCTTAAAAGCATTCGAACATATCCGAGTTGTCATCGTCGATGAACATTTACCTAAAACGCCGATTCAGCATGACAGAGTTGAGTTTGTAAAAGGAAATCCAGCAAATATCTCTGTCCTTGAACAAGCCAATATTCTCCACTCTAAATCAGTCATGGTCTTTTCACCAGATGATTTACAGACTGCATCTCAAGCAGATGGTCACACATTATTAATTGCTTCAATGATAAAAGGAATTGAAAAGGAGAAGAATACAGATATTTACACTCTTTGTGAGGTCACAAATTCTGCTCATATTAATGCATTTGCACATGTAAATGTCAATGAATACATAACAGCTAACGACACAGCAGCACATCTCGCCGCACGTTCAATTCTCTTTAATGGATCAAGTGAAGTCATTCGTCAGCTCACAAGCAATGAAGGATATGACTTATACTCTATTTCGAAAAAACCTGAATGGAAAACATATGAAGATGCTAGGACAGCTCTTTCAGTAAAGGGAGCACTTCTTGTTTCAAATGGTAATGACCTATCTATTATTAATCGTCTACAGGAACCAATCCCTGAAGACGCTAATTTATTTATTATTTGTAATGATGATAGTTATATGGATATTGTTTCTTAAGAATTCAAAAACAAGTAAGACTGTAGGCTTTGAATCCTATTTTCTCACTTGTTTTTTATTTTATAATATTTATCCTAAGTTACCACCATACGTTGTCATGGCATGTCTGCATTGTACATATACATGCAATGAGGTGTTGTTCATGATAAAAAGCTCTACAATATTTTTATTTATTTCTTTCATATTTCTTTTTTTAAATGGATCCGCCATTAGCTTCATCTTCTTTCAAGTACGATTAGGAGAAGCTTTTGGAATTGCATTATTTTGCGGTACAAGTCTATTTGGCGCTTTATTAGCATCCATTGCATACGAGAAAAATTCAAACTATTACTCTCGTTTGTTTTTCTACAGCAATTTAGTCGTTACTTTTCTCCCCTTCTATTACTACGGAGTTTCTAATCTTTTAAGTTGATTATCCTAAGTCAAAAGAATGAAAAAACTCCAACACTTTGATGACCTCTTTTTCCATCCTGTTGCTGACGTCATTTTTTCATATCTCCTATATGATGTGATTAACAAGATCATTCATAGGAGATGAAAAAATGTTTTTTAATGAATATACTCATAAACAACTGTATGAATTTTTTTTATACGAACTTGAAATTGAACTAACTCAACGATACGACAATATTAACCAGAATGATGAAATGTTAGAAACAGCAACTACAAAAAAATCCAAACAAGTTTATTAAAAAAGCAATATGACAAAGGCAAACCCTTTGTCATATTACTTTTAAAAACTTCTTTTCATAAACCCTAAATTTTTTCCTATTTCCTCCGATATAATACATAAGAAAATAATGAGGAATTTGGTGATTTACAATGGATAAAACGTCATTAATTGGTTTGTTTCTAGCAATTATTGCAGTAGGTGTTGGAATGTTCTTAAAAGGAGTTAGCCCGTCTGTCCTTTTAAACCCTGCTGCATTATTAATCATTGTTTTAGGGACCATCGCAGCAGTGGTTATCGCATTTCCAACGAGTGAAATTAAAAAAGTTCCAAAACTATTTGGAATTATCTTTAAAGATCAAAAAACGTTAACAATACAAGAATTAATACCGTTATTCTCAGAATGGGCTCAAGTAGCCCGCAAAGAGGGTTTACTTGCACTTGAAGCAAAATTATCAGAAGTTGAAGATCCTTTTTTACATAGTGGATTACTTATGGCTGTTGATGGGCAAAATGCAGAGTTTATTCGCGATGTTATGACAGAAGAAATTGAAGCAATGGAAGAGCGGCATCAGGCATCCGCAACCATTTTTACCCAGGCAGGGACTTATGCCCCGACCCTAGGTGTTCTTGGAGCTGTTGTCGGATTGATTGCGGCCCTTTCTGATATGAGTAATACAGATGAATTAGGTCATGCCATTAGTGCAGCATTCGTTGCTACAATGCTAGGGATTTTTACCGGATATGTTCTGTGGCATCCATTTGCAAACAAATTAAAACGCAAATCAAAGCAAGAAGCACAAGTAAAGCAAGTCATGATTGAAGGTGTACTATCTGTTTTAGAAGGACAGGCTCCAAAAGCGATTGAACAGAAGTTAGCAACATACCTTCCAGTGGCTGAAAGAAACAAACTACATGCTGCTGTCACCGGGGGAGAGAGCATAGATGGCTAAGAAGAAAAAACATAAGCACCATGATGAACATATGGATGAGTCATGGCTTGTTCCTTACGCTGATTTATTAACACTTGTTCTTGCCCTCTTCATTGTATTATTTTCAATGAGCTCAGTTGATGCACAAAAATTTCAACAAATAGCAAGGTCGCTAAATGCTGCTTTTACAGGTGGAACCGGTGTATTAGAATATCCAAGCCCAACACCTGAAGCACAAATGGAGCAGCTTAATATGGGAAAAGAGCAATCTGAAGAAAATATAGAAGAAGCTCAAAAACGATTAGAGCAGCAGAATTTACAAAAGATACAGGAAAAAATTAATACTTATATTAAAAACAATAATCTTGAAACAAAGTTACAGACTACTTTAACTGACGAAGGATTAATGATTACGATTTTAAATGATATTTTTTTTGATTCGGGAAGTGCGGATATTCGCTCAAAAGATGTCCAGTTAGCAAGAGAAATATCAGGATTACTAGTTATGAATCCCCCTCGCAATATTATTGTAAGCGGACATACAGACAATGTACCAATCAACAACTCAGATTTTGATTCTAACTGGCATTTAAGTGTAATGCGTGCAGTTAATTTCATGAAAATATTAATTGAAAATGATAAGCTTGATGCCAAAGCATTTAGTGCAAAGGGATTTGGTGAATACAAACCTGTTGCAAGCAATGATACAAAAGAAGGGAGACAGAAAAACCGAAGAGTTGAAGTTCTAGTTTTACCCCATGAGCAAAAAGAATGAACTTATAGATGAAAAGGATCATCCTAATTTTTGGATGATCCTCTTTACTAATTTTCTATAATTACTCGCCCTTCATTAAATCGTTGGCATGAAAACCGACCTTTTTAAGGAGCTCAGTGACAAGCTTTTTCTCTTCATCTGTTAAAACACTAACAATTTCATTTATTTTCTCTTGATGCGGCGGAAAGATTTCTTCAATTAATTGCTGCCCTTTGTCAGTGATTTGGGCATGTGTTACACGACGGTCATTAGGACATGCTCTTCTTTCCAATAATCCTTTTTTCTCTAATTTATCGACTACATATGTGATGCTTCCACTTGCAAGGAGTATTTTCCCACCTATTTGCTGCAATGGTTGAGCACCCTTATGATAAAGAAGCTCAAGTACGGCAAATTCAGTTGGATTTAAATTAAAAGTCGATATATGTTTATTCACGACATCGTTAAAAGCTCTATGTGCTCGTGAAAGAACGATAAAAAACTTTAATGAATCTTCTATATTATTTGTTTTTGCCATTTTTCTCAACCCTTTAAAATTATCTTGAATTCAAAATAATGAATCAGCATAATAATAGACTATGTAAATCAGAATGTCAAACTCTTAGGAATGTTCATCGTTTAAACTATATCTTACACAAGTTCTTGATTTGTAGCAATACTTCAGGGCATTCCATATTTAAAGATCCATTATCACACCAAGCCCATTTCATCATATACTTACATAGAGTCATGGTTACTCAATGTATGAATGTTACAAATTTTTATGAATTCTTTGTTCTAAGATCGTTAGATTTCCTTTTATATGATTATTTTAAACGAATTTGTTTCTAGATATTAAAGGATTCAGCTATAATAGTGCTAAGTAACGTTTTGGAAACAAAGGGTATCCATTATTAAAAGGAGAAAACTCATATGTCTGATGTATTATTAGGTAGTATTTTATCAGCCCTATCAACAGGATTAGGAGCCATTCCTATTCTTTTTTTACAAAAAACCATTACTCATCGCTGGAGAGACATTTTATTAGCCTTTACAGCTGGTATCATGATGACTGCTGCGATGTTAGGCTTAATACCAGAATCATTAAAATTTGGTGGGTTGTTAGAGGTAAGCATCGGATTATTTCTAGGAGTATTGGTCCTTACTTCTCTGGAGAGAGCGATCCCTCATATGGATTTAAATCATACTAGAAGTGGAATAAAGTTTGATGAAAAGGCATTGCTCATTATCGCAGCTATTACGTTGCATAATATACCAGAAGGATTATCTGTTGGGGTAAGTTACGCGTCAGCAGGAAATGAAAATGAAACTGGTAACTTAATTGCATTTGCGATTGGCTTGCAAAATGCTCCAGAAGGTTTTTTAGTTGCCCTGTTTTTAATCAACCAAAGTATTAAAAGGGGAAAAGCATTTTTAATTGCAACCGCGACTGGAGCTGTAGAAATTGTAGCTTCATTACTAGGGTTTTATTTAATAAGATATGTAGAATTTCTTGTCCCGTATGGATTAGCCTTTGCGGCGGGGGCAATGTTATTTATAATCTACAAGGAACTTATTCCTGAGTCTCACGGTGATGGAAACGAACAGTTTGCCACCTACTCCTTTATTACTGGGATATTATGTATGGTCATTCTGATCAATAGCTTTTAAGTGACAAAATGAAAAAATACAGTGCTTGTACACTGTATTTTTTATTTACTTTATATGTTAATAAGAATACGTACCTTGAATCGAAAACATATTCATCTTTGGAACAAACTGCGTAAATGGTCCTCGTGTTGGTTTCTTTTCATCTAAAAGGATTTGTTGGTACTCATTTAAAAGCACGTCCAAATCTTGGCTGCATTTAACCGCTAGTTCACTTGTATAACCTTCTCTATTTGCTGTTTCAATCATTTCTTTTCTTTTATGGTTTATTAATTCAAGTAATCTTAATTTCATATGATCAGTATCCATCATATTGCCTCCTAGTCATTCATTTTCTACGAGAATCTAGGACTTCATAAGAGCATGCATTATCAAAATCCGTTTTACTATGACAAAAATTATTACAGAATTTTTCAAATCTGTAAAGACTAACGCATATTTAGACATCTTTTGCATGACTAAATATGACAATATTTCAAACTTCCTCAATTTCGCTTGCTTTTATTGAACTTTATTCCCACTTTATGTAATCTTTAAACTTCCCTTTCATCTTTCACTGCATTCTCATTTTACACATCATTTTTTTCTTACAGGTTAAAATAGTAGGAAGTCTTATCTAATAGTGAAGGCAAATTCTAATAAAGGAGTATCACATATGAGAATATTATTGATATTGGCTGTTCTTTTTTTCATGTTTGTACCTTCCACCCTTTCTGAAGCTCCTAATACCCAAAATCGTAAGCATGTTGCCATTGTCATTGATGATTTTGGAAATGATATGAAAGGAACTGATGAGATTCTTTCCTTACCTATTCCCCTCACTGTTGCCGTTATGCCTTTTTTATCAACTACTAAAAAAGATGCAGAGCTTGCTCACAAAAAGGGACATGAAGTTATTCTTCATCTTCCGATGGAACCATTACATGGGAAGAAAAGCTGGCTTGGACCTGGAGCAATTTCAAGTAATTTATCAAATAAGGAAGTACGAGAAAGAGTCATAAAAGCTATAGAAGATGTTCCTTACGCTGTAGGTATGAATAATCATATGGGGTCTAAAATCACCTCAGATCCGCGGATTATGAGAATTATTTTGGAGGTATGTCAGGAGAAAGGATTATATTATTTAGATAGTAAAACAACCGGAAAAAGTGTTGTGGAAAAATTGGCTAATGAATTAGGTGTACCATACCTAGAAAACGAATTATTTATTGATGAACAATATACAACAAGTCATATTGTAAAACAGGCCAATTTATTATTAAGCCGTATCGAAAATGATACGGATATTATTGCGATCGGTCATGTTGGCATTGCAGGAGAAAAAACAGCTTCTGTTTTAAAACAATATGTACCAAAGGTAAAAGAAAAGGCACAGCCTGTTACATTATCTGAATTATTTATTCATCCAGAAGATGTGACAAATTTTCAATAATAGTACATCATAGGGACTGTTCTAATTTTCCCCATAACTAGACAGTCCCCTATCCGCATTAATTTGTTTTTTCGATACGATCGATAGCTGTAATTCGAAAATCCTTATCTTCTAATTTCTTCACAATTTTTTGAAGCTTTTGATCTGATAAATTATCAGAAAGATTGATGATAATTCTTCTTATGTATTTGTCACCATTATCTAAGGTTAACAAACCTTCAATATTGATATCCTTTACTGCTGTTACTAAATCCTTTATTGCACCTTTATGCTCCTTTGTTCCAACCGTTAAAAGCACTCCCCCTGTTTTCATACCGAAGGAATCTTCCAATACATCCATAATGTTTGAATGTGTAATAATACCGGAAAATTCATTTTGTTCATTAATAACGGCTAAAAAAGGTAAACGACGGATAGTTAAAAATGTTTTAAAAAAAGAGTCCTCTTCAAATATATAGGCATCCCGATTTTGAATAAAAGGTTCAATAGGATCTGTTTCCTTTCCACTATTTTCTACGAAATGCTCTAATAAGTGAACTTTATAGATAAAACCAACAAATGTTTTCCCCTCATCCTTTAAAACAGGTATTGATCTATATCCTGTTTCTTTTAAATAATCGTATGCCTCTTTAACTGTCCACTGACTATCACAATATTTAACCTCTGCTTTTTTTACGTAATGATAGCGAACTTTCATTAAACTACCTCCTTGTAGTTTTCTTGATAAAAATTTATTCTAGCCCTATTTTATAGCAAAGAACATATAATAATAACAGTTTTGAGCCTTTACATAAAAAAAACTTGAAAGCTGTTGCAATTTCCCCTTTGGTAACATATAATTTATTGTAACAAAATGGAAAGGGTGAATGTTGATACAATGAAGTTCTAATCTTTTTTTCAGGCTATTATTATTCATTTATATTTTGAATCTTAATATTACCTAGAGAAATTGGATTAGTCTGCATTCTTCAACATTATACATCCTTATAATGAAATAAATGTGATCTGTTTTTGCAGATACATTGTTTTATCATGATTATGTATATTTTTTTAGAATGATCTCTCTAGGTTAGGGAGGTTTTTTTATGCTTACTGTACGAAATATTCATAAACATTTTGGAGATCGACAGATTTTAAACGATGTTTCATTTGAGATAAAAAAACAAGATCGAATCGGTCTTGTAGGAATTAATGGTGCAGGGAAGTCAACTCTTGCTAACTTGATTTACGGTAAGCTGGAGCCTGATGCTGGATCGATTGTAAAAAATCCTGCACTTAGAATCGGTTATCTACAACAGTCCGTTGATTATCAAATATCCAATAACTCAAATTTATCAGGTGAATTTCTTGAGAAGACAAGTGAATTAGGACTTTCAAAATATCAATCCTGGGACAATGATCGCTTCTCACATTTAAGCGGTGGTGAAAAACTTAAAATTGCATTAGCTGAGGTTTGGTCAAATCATCCGCATATTCTTCTTCTTGATGAACCAACGAATCATCTTGATTATCAAGGGATCCATTGGTTGATAGAGCAGCTTGATTCCTTCAAAGGTGCTGTAATCGTTATATCTCATGACCGTTACTTTTTAGATCAAACTGTTCAGCAAATATTTGACCTGGAAAACGGGAAGCTCACAGCCTATGAAGGAAATTATTCTGCCTTTTATGAGAAAAAGAAAAAAAATCGGGAAGTTCAATTACACCATTATCAAAATCAACAAAAAGATATTGCAAAAGTTGAAGGGCAAATGGAGCAATTACAACAGTGGGCAGGAAAAGCCCATCGAACAATGCGGGATCAAGAAGGAATGAAAGAATTCCATGGTGTTAAAGCAAAAAAAATCGACCGAGCAATAAAATCAAAAATGAAAAGATTAAATAACGAATTAGAAAAAAACAAGGTTGAAAAACCTACTGAGGATAAAAACATCGCCTTTCAATTTAAAGGAAACGAAAAAAGAGGCAAGCGAATCATCGAGGCAAAAGACCTTACTAAGAGATTTCCGAATAGAATGCTGTTTCATCAAAGTCATTTCTTTATAAAACATGGAGAAAAAATTGGAATCTATGGACCAAATGGTTCTGGGAAAACAACATTATTAAACATGTTTAGAGGTGAAGAATCGAGAACAGCTGGTAATCTAACCATTAGCCCCTCACTTAAAATCGCAAGCTTAAGCCAAGATGTTGCTGATATGGATATCTCACAGACCGGTTTAGAAGCGTTACAACTTTCAGATCGAGATCAGATATTGAAGGCAAGGACTATCCTCGCAAATATGGGTATGAACGCAAAAACGCTAAGTCAGTGTGTTGGAACTTTAAGTCTAGGAGAACGGACGAGAATTAAATTAACAAACATGCTTTTAAATGAATACGATATGCTGATTCTTGATGAACCGACGAATCATTTAGATTTAGCAAGCCGACATCAATTGGAAAAAACTTTGAAGGATTTTTCTGGTACAATCCTCGTTGTTTCCCATGATGTCTATTTCCTCCAGCATGTTTGTGATAAGCTTCTTGTATTCGAAGATCAAAAAATTAAGCGGGTAGAAATGTCTATTGAAGAGTATGAAGAAAAACGTAGAACAGCTCAAGAATCCACCTCTTCAACTACACAAGAAATGGAAGAGGAATTATTACGTGTGAACACAGAAATATCTGCCATATTGGGTGAAATTAGTTTATTAACTCCTAATTCTGAGAAATATCATGTACTTGATCAAGCTTTCAAAAGCTTAACAAAGAAAAAACGAGAATTATTAAATAAAGCGGAGATCTAATTTCTCCGCTTTTTTATCCCACTCTTTGCGGCAGTAAAATCCCATTTCAAGCTTCTGAGTTTATAAGAAGGTAGGTGGGGGATAACTGCCCGTTATAAAAGTCCGATTGGTTCAACTAACTGTCAGTGGGGATGAAGAACCCCCACTGATGGAAGTTTCCCTTTATTATTATTTCGTTAATTCTTGTTCCTCTTGATATGGATGAGCCACCCATCCTTCTGTTTCAATAAACAAGCGTACAGCCACAACTTGGCGGTCTTCCATTAATGTAAAGAAATGTGGATTGCCTTCTGGTACAGAAATAACATCGCCAGCTTCTAATTCTACATCAAAGTATCCAGTTTGATCATCACCTTTAATAATGAAAATCCCATGTCCTGCTGTAATCGCACGAACTTCATCTTCAGTATGTGTATGAACATTTTCAAACTTCTTTAAAAGCTCTTCAAGATTAGGAGTTGCATCAGATAAAGCAACGATATCCCATGTTTTATAGCCTCTTCTTTCTGCTAAATCTTCAATTTCAGCTTTGTAGGTTGTTAGAATTTCAGATTTTTCCTCATCACTAAGAACAAACTTTTCAACTAAATGTGATGGGAGCTTGCTCATATCCCAGTGTTCATAAAGTACACCTTGTTTCTCTAAGAATGATGAAACCTGCTCTTGACCTTCAATTACTTCATTTGTGTTTCTAACTTTAATGACTGCCATTATTTTCTCCTCCAATTTATATTTGATTTTTGAATTTCTATCTAGCGATATGCCTTCAATGTCATTAGTTTCAAATGATAAGAAAATAAGAATTCGCTAGCCTCTAAATATTTCTTTGCCTCCAAAGCATCTCTTCCCCATACAGTAATTCCGTGATTACGAATGAGGACTGCTCCTGCATCCGCTTTAACAAATTCACTAAAATCACTTGCTAGTGTAGGGATATGGGCATGATTGTAAATAATCGGAATTGTAAACTCAGCATCTTCATCCCACAATCCGTAGGCTTTAATAATTTCTTGACCTTTAAATGTTATCTTTCCTTGATCTCCATAAAGTTCTGAAATCACATTGTTATCAACGGTATGAACATGAAGACTGCACCCGGCATTGGTTTTATTAAAGATTTCAACATGTAAAAGAGTTTCTGCTGATGGCTTTAAATGTGTGTTATTAACAGGCAGTCCCTTTCCATTGACTAGTAAAAAGTCTTCATTTGTCTCTTTTGTTTTATCCTTTCCACTTGCCGTTACAAGAAATGAAATAGGATCATCCTCCACTTTGATCGCCAAGTTACCACTTGTCCCTGGGAACCACTCTCTCTTTGCCAGCACTCTCTTAATGTCTGCTAATTCTCCCCATCGTTGCTCTAGTAAACTCACACACTTACCTCCTCTAGATGATCAAGAATGTCCATTACATCAAAAAATGTTGTAAACGACTGATGTGGCAACTGTAACTCTTTGCATTTTTCTAATAACAGATCTCTAGCAATCACAAAATCAGCTAATTTGGCGGCCTGTAAATCTGTAATTGAATCTCCAATAACAATTTTCTTTTGATTCGTATTTGTAAGCTGTCGAATGAGTGACGGCTTACAGCATCCACATTCATTCGTGCATTGTTCGTCACAACTGTTTGGCCATTCAATCTTGATTTGCTCATTTGAGAAATTAGCCACATTACAGTAAATCTGGTCTTCATTAACCAGACCTTGAAGTAGAGGATATACAAAAAAGTCAATTCCCCCACTAACAATATAAAGCGGGATATTGTTTTCCTTTGCGTATCGCACAAAATCTTGAAAACCTGGACGAATCTCAGCATGCTGAAGGATAAACTCCACAATTTGTGTTTTTGATGAAGAGGGAAGTAATTGAAACATCTTCCCAACTCCTTCTTTAATGGAGATCTCCTGTGAGAGAACTCCATTTTTAAGAGCATCCCATTCTGGTGGTGCAAACTCTTTCATGATCGCAATAATATTATCTGTCTCGGTAATTGTTCCGTCGAAGTCACAAATAATTACTTTGTCACTCATTTGCTCACCTCTTTGGCACCCCATAAATCAATGGCAAGCTTAAGATCTTCACTCTTTTCAGCTGCTTCTTTTAGTGTGATACCGGAAAGAGTGGCATCAATAGCAGCACGGAATGCTTGTCCTCCCCCAATTGCTCCATTTGGATGACCATGAACTCCGCCACCAGCATTAATGACTGAATTCACCCCAAAATCATTTACTAATATTGGAACTAATCCTGGATGAATACCAGCAGATGGAACCGGGAATGCTTGCTTAAATCCATCTTCATTTAAGCAGTTTTCGGCAATCCCAAGTGCTACATTTCGATCTAATGCAACACTTCCATATGGTGATGGGAATAAAGAGAAATCAGCACCAGACATACGAACTAGCTTCCCTAATAACAATGAGTTTGAGAATCCGTATAAGCTTGATGCTGTTGATGCACCACTAACTGCTGGATGCGCCATTATTGGGACAGCTATCTCTGGATCTTCCACTAAGCTTTGCATCACGTCTAAACCATATGCAAATACATTAAATAGCAATACACTGGCTCCGAGCTCAGTTGCTCTTTTCGCTTTTTCTTTTAAGTCAAAGGTTTTCCCTGTTAAGTTAACCGCATATAACGCTTTATGACCTGTTTCTTCAAATACTTGCCTCAATACTTCTTTACCAACTAAAATGCGGTTTTCAAAAGGTGTTAAAGGATTATCAAAAAGAATCTCATCGTCTTTTACTAAATCTACTCCACCTAAAATCTGCTGCTTTAATTGGTCCTTTAAATACGAAATATCTCTCCCGATGACACCCTTAAAAATACTCATTAAGAGTGGTCGATCGTTGACTCCAACTAATTCACGGATACCTGCTACACCGAATTTGGGTCCCGGAAAAGTTTTTTTCATCTCATCCGAAAACTCTAAATCAAGCAGCTTTACCTCACCATCAAGAGATAATTTACCGAAAACAGTCGTTAAGATTGCTGGCAGATCGTGGCTATAATTTAAGCTTGGATAAGCAATCTTGATTTCCCCTCTTGTAACAGGCTTTCCAAGATATCGGTTTGTTTTCTCACAGCTTTCTAGTTGACTGACTTCTAATACACGACCTTTATGTGCTTTTAATTGCTCTTGTTCAAGTAAAGGGAGTTCTGTCCAAGAGCCAACTGTTAGACCTAATGCAATACCCTCAGCTTTTTTGTGTAAATCACCTTTTGCATCGTGTACAAGATATGTAGCAATAACTTCACTCACTAAATAACCCTACTTTCTCAATACATATGACATTTTCTGAATCTTTCTATTTATCATACTAATTTTAACATCATTTATTTGCTAATGCATTTGATTCCTTTAGTCAATCTTGAACATTTCGTTTCAACATCGAGCCTTCTCTCTTAATTTAAGATCATGTTTAACTAAAGCGAAAAAAAAGCCCCTTTGAATAGATCAAAGGGGCTTTTTTACGCACATAAGTAATAAGCAATCTCCCTTATCTATCAGCATATGCTGCAAGAATTAGCACCGTGCTTAACAGGATGTCAAGTCGGTTGCCGGGCTTCATAGGGCTAGTCCCTCCACCTGCTCTTGATAAGAACGAAACGTTCATTTTTTGAAATTAATAAGAATTATGACAGATCACATATAGCATGTCAAGGCTAAAAGAATAAAGTAAGATACATGGTAAATTAGAAAATGTTTAATCGTTTTATTCTTTCAACTGCTTCTTTAAGTCTTACTTCTGTTGTTAATAATCCAACCCTAACATACCCTTCACCAAATTCTCCAAACCCAACACCAGGAGCTACGACAACATGAGCATTCTCAAGCAAATAATCTGAAAAAGCCTTTGAAGATTCAAATTGACTTGGGACTGGGAGCCATGCGAAAAATGATCCGGCTGGTGCAGTTACTTTCCACCCAATTTCATGACAAGCAGATATAAGTGCATTTCGTCTAGACTCGTACATAGCATTTAGTTCCTTAACGCATGTTTGCGGGCTTAAAAGTGCATGTGCAGCTGCTTCTTGGATTGCGCTAAATACACTCACATACATATGATCCTGTAACAAATTAAGTGCCTCTATTACAGACGGATTACCGACAGCAAACCCAATTCTCCAACCTGCCATATTATAGGTTTTTGAAAATGTGTAAATTTCAATTCCGACATCTTTTGCTCCATTTGTCTCCAAGAAACTCACCGGCCTTTTTCCGTCAAATCCAATCGCGCCATACGCGAAATCATGAACAACACAAATATCGTGTTTTTCTGCAAACTGAACAGTCTCTTCAAAAAACTCTTCGGTTGCCGTTGCCCCAGTAGGATTATTCGGATAATTAATAAACATCAATTTCGCTTTATCGATCACTTCTTTTTGCAGGCTTCCGTAATCTGGTAAAAATTGATTTTCCTCTAATAATGGCATGAGTTCCATTTTTGCACGAGCTAATTCCACTCCAGACCAATAATCAGGATAACCAGGATCTGGTACAAGCACAACATCTCCTGGATTCAACAAACATTGCGGAACTTCTACTAGACCTGCTTTTCCTCCAAAGAGAATGGCTACTTCTGACTGTGGGTCAATATTAACTCCATATTCTCTTTTATAAAATGTAGCGACCGCTTCCTTCAAAAATGATTGGCCACGAAACGGTGAATATTTATGATAGTTTGGATTTTTTACTGCTTTTTCCATTGCTTCAACAATATGTCCCGGTGTTGGCTGATCGGGATTCCCTTGACCTAAATTAATGACATCGTGACCTTGCTCAATTATGTTATTCACTTTTGCAACAAGGCTCGCAAAAAACTGCTTCGGTAATGTATTTAATAATTCCGATTGTTCAAATATTTTCATTTTCGACACCTTCTCAAAAAATTCTTGAAATTCTAGTCACAAATCATATATTGTTAGTAACAACTTGTAAAGTAAAAAATTTTAAAAATGAAGGTGTGAACCAAATGAAACCTATCATTACGTGTATTCAATTAGATATCAAATTCGGTGATCCGGACTTAAATTACCAACAAGTTGAAGAGAAGATTGCCTTAGCTGTAAACCGGGAAAAATCAACGACGATCGTTCTGCCAGAACTATGGACAACAGGATATGATCTGACACGATTAGATGAAATTTCTGATCAAAATGGTGAGAAAACAAAAATGTTTTTAAGCGGCCTTGCACAAAAATATTCTGTTCACATCGTTGGCGGTTCCATTGCTAAAAAAAATGAAGGTTACGTCACAAATACAATGTTTATTGTCGACAATACTGGTCAAGTTATCCACGAATATAGCAAACTTCATTTATTCAAACTGATGGACGAGCATCATTACTTAACAGCAGGAAGTGAAAAAGGACTATTTGAACTTGGCGGAATAAAAAGTGCGGGTGTTATTTGCTATGATATTCGTTTCCCAGAGTGGATTCGTACTCATACAACCCAAGGTGCAGAAGTGTTATTTGTTGTAGCAGAATGGCCAATGCCCCGTCTACATCATTGGAAAACACTTCTACTCTCAAGAGCGATAGAAAACCAATGCTATGTTGTGGCATGCAATAGAGCAGGCACTGATCCTAATAATGAATTTGCGGGACATTCCATTATCATTGACCCTTGGGGAAATATCCTAGCTGAGGCAGATGAAAATCCAGGCATGATATCAACTGAATTGGATATTGAGTTAGTTAAGCAAGTTCGCAGTCAAATTCCAATCTTTGATGATCGTCTTCCTGAATATTATTAGAAAATGGCGAAGGCGCTTAGCTTGTATTAGGCGACAAGTATAGGAGAAGCAGGAATAGAAGGTGTTCTTTACCTTCAATTTCTTATAGTCAAAACATTGGTTTTTTACTACTACCCTTAAATTAAATACATTTTGATCACACAAATAAATTCACAAATATTTAGGCAATTCTATAGATTTTCTATTGACAAAATCTTAGGAACATTGATAATATGCTAATCAAGCGTTATATTTTTCTAGGAAAGCATTAAAACCTAAATAAAATAAAAAAATCTATTATTTTTAAAAATAATCTCTTATCAAGAGTTGGCAGAGGGACTTGGCCCAATGACGCCGCAGCAACCGACCGTATTTCAACCGTTATGAAATAAATCTGGTCTATGACCAGTAGGGCACGGTGCTAATTCCACCAGAAAGGAAACTTTCTGAAAGATGAGAGGTGCGAAGCTATGACTTCAAGCCTCTTTCAATCTGGAAAGAGGCTTTTCTTATTTTAGAAAAGCCTCCAATCATAATATTACTTGGAGGTCATTCAAATGTGCGCAAATAAAAAATCTTCAGCTTATGAACCATTAAATGAAAACGGAGCAATCGCTTTAGCAAAAAAGCTGCAGCTTTTTGATGAGAACAGTCAATTAACTTGTAATGAAATAGGGGACGGGAATTTAAACCTAGTTTTTAAAGTGACACATAATGAAAATGGTGAAAGCATCATCATTAAACAGGCTTTACCGTATGCAAAGGTTGTTGGTGAAAGCTGGCCATTAACGTTAGATCGTTCAAGAATCGAGACAAATGCTCTTCTTAAGCAAGCAGAATTTGTTCCACAATATGTACCAAAAGTGTTTTATTCAGATGAATCCCTTGCCATCACCATTATGGAAGATCTGTCACACTTACAAATCGCTCGAGCTGCTTTGATAGAAGGTAAGGACTTACCACTTTTATCTCAACATATTGGAGAATTTTTAGCTAAAACATTATTCTATACATCTGATTATGGGGTAAATCAACATTATAAAAAAGCTTTGGTCAAACAATTCATTAACCCTGACCTATGTAAAATAACAGAAGACCTTGTCTTTACAGATCCCTTCTTTGATCATGAAACAAATGAATATGAGACAGAACTTCAACAAGATGTGGAAAAGCTTTGGGAAGATCAAGCCTTAAAATTAGAAGTAGCAAAGTTAAAGCAGCTTTTTCTAACAAAGGCTGAAGCACTCGTTCATGGTGACCTACATACGGGTAGTATTTTTGCCGATGAAAACGAAACAAAAGTTATTGATCCAGAGTTTGCTTATTTTGGGCCTATTGGTTTTGATGTGGGGCAAGTATTTGCTAACCTTCTCTTTAATGCACTAGCTCGTGATCCAGAGAATCAAGAAGTCATTTATAACCATATTGAAACAACGTGGAATGTATTTGTGGCAGAATTTTCTCTAGCATGGAACAAAGATGCCCTTGAAATTTTCACCAAAGTAGATGGCTATTTAGAATATGTTTTAACTGAAATATTTGAAGAAGCCGTTGGATTTGCCGGTTGCGAAATTATTCGTCGTACAATCGGATTAGCACATGTTGCTGACTTAGATACAATCGAACCACGTGAAAGAAGAATTGCAACAAAGCAGGTTGCTCTCTCTTTAGGAAGTGAATTAATCAAAAACCGAAAATCGATTACATCTCCAAAGCAATTTAAAGAATATGTTAAACAAACCGCCGTACAAGTCAACTAATGAAATAGCAAACTAAAGGAGTTTTTATAAAAATGACTGCACAAAATTTCGTTATACCTCGTTCTGTTCTTTGGAAGGGTGAGTATATTTCATTATTAAATCAACAAAAAATCCCTAAGGTTACTGAATACCTCGAACTAAAAACAGTTGAAGATGTTTGGGAAGCTATTCAGTCTTTAAAGGTTAGAGGAGCTCCTGCAATCGGCATTACTGCAGCATATGGTTTAGCATTAGCAGCTAAGCTTGATTCTTCACATACTTATGAAGGTTTTCTTCGTAATCTAGAAAAACATCGTAATTATCTAGCTAGTTCAAGACCAACAGCTGTAAACCTTTTTTGGGCATTAGATCGATTGATGAATAGTGTTAAAGAAGTAACAGATATTGATAAGGCAAAGGCAACACTCCTAAGCGAGGCAAAAGCAATTGAAGCGGAAGATGAACAAGTATGCCAATCAATTGGTGAACATGCTCTATCTGTTTTTAAAGATGGAGACCGAATTATGACGATTTGTAATGCAGGTTCTATTGCAACCGCTAAATATGGAACAGCTCTCGCACCTTTTTATCTTGCAAAGGAAAAGAATATACATTTAAGTGTATTTGCATGTGAAACCAGACCTGTTCTTCAAGGAGCTCGCCTCACCACATGGGAGCTGATGCAAGCAGGTGTTGATGTCACATTAATTACGGATAATATGGCGGCACACACCATTAAATCAAAGAACATCTCTGCAATGATCGTTGGTGCTGATCGAATTGCTGCTAATGGTGATACAGCAAATAAAATTGGAACCTTTAATCTTGCACTACTCGCAAAAGCCTTTAACATTCCGTTCTATGTAGCAGCACCATTATCAACGTTCGACATAGCCATTACAGACGGAAATCAAATACCAATTGAAGAACGTCACTCAGAAGAAATTACGCATATTCATGGAGTTCAAGTAGCCCCAGAAGGTGTAAAAGTATTTAATCCAGCATTCGACGTCACACCGAATGAATTAATTGCTGGGATTATTACTGAAAAAGGTATTTTAACTGGTGATTATACGAAAAGTATTTCAACATTATTCCAAAAGTAACTAGTAAGTGAAAGTTTGTTGCGAAGTCCTAACAATTTTAAAATAAGATAAAAAGAACAAAGTGTTCACTCCTGTCTCGTGCCACTTTGTTCTTTTTGTTTATCTTACAATCAGTTTTCGGGATTTTTTTGAAGAAGATTGCTTTTTTCTTGCTCTGTTAAGACGTGTAGCTTTGACAACAGAATAGAATAAAAATACACTTTTTGATAACGTTTGTTTTGCCAAAACATATGACTTGCCCCTTTCTTTACCTTACGCAACTTTTTTCTCTTAATGACATAATATGTTACGAAGTCAATAATGTGACAAGTCATGAGTTACTCTTGAAATAATACCTTTTCATGAGTTAGCAAAATAGCTTTTAACTCGGTTTTTGTCCCAGCATATCCCGTTAACTTTTTGTTTTTACCAATGACTCGGTGACATGGAATCAAAATAGGAAGTTTATTTGCTTTATTTGCTTGTCCAATTGCTCGAACGGCATTTTTTTGACCGATACCAATCGCTATATCTTGGTAGCTGCAAACCTTCCCAAAAGGAATATCTCTTAGTTTATCCCAGATCCTTTTTTGAAAGTCTGTTCCAATAAGCTCCAATGGTAAATCAAATTCTTTTCTCCCTTCATGAAAGTACTCATGTAATTGTCTGATCGCATTCTGTAATACATTACATCGCTTTTCATGATCAAAGAGACAAGTTTTTCCTGACCGAAAAGAATCAAATTTTTCTGTTGTTAAAAACAAATTCGTTATTTTTTCACCATTAGAAACAATAGTTAATTTTCCTAATGGTGAATCATAAAAACCATAATAAATCATAAAAACCCTCATTTGTCTTTTTCTTATTCTATAGGCTCACGAAAAAATAACCTATTAACATGTTATTGTCTAATAGGTAACGTTATATGAAAAGTTGTTCCTTTTCCTTCTTCACTTTCTACATCTACTTGCCCTTGGTGCTCTTCAATAATTTTATAGCTAACCATTAAGCCAAGACCAGTCCCTCTTTCCTTTGTTGTATAAAAAGGTTGCCCTAGCCGTTTGATTTTATCCTCTGGGATACCTGACCCTCTATCTGTGATGGATACCAAAAGATTATCCTGATCCTTTTGTTTAATCTTCACATCAATTTGACCACCATTTGGCATAACTTCAATTGCATTTTTTAACACATTAATAAACACTTGCTTTAATTGATTCGGCTCACAATAGATTAAAGGAAGATTCTCTTCGATTTCAAGTATCATTTGAACATTGACGAGTATAGCTTGGGCGTTCAGCAATTCGGTTGTTTCTTTCATGATGATGCCGAGATCTTTCTTTGAAAATTTAATTGCCTGGGGTCTAGCAAGGATGAGAAACTCTGTAATGATAGATTCAATTCTACTTAGCTCTGACGTGATGACATTAAAATACATAGAAAAGTCCTCTTTCACACTTCCTTGTAAAAGTTGAATAAATCCCTTTAATGCTGTCATTGGGTTGCGTATTTCATGTGCAATTCCTGCTGCAAGTTCTCCAACAACATTTAATGTATCTGATTTTCGCAATTGTTCTTCTAATTCCCGCTTTTCTGTTACATCCCGAAACACTGCCAGATTCATATCTTCATTTATATGATGTTTTAACGAAATCTCTAATATTTTCTCTTCCCCATTATCAAAGGTATAGATTGCTTCCTGAGTTTTAGCCTCATAGAAATCTAGCTCTTCTTCTTGATAGAGATCATCCATCCTTGAAAAAAGGATATCACAAATTTTATACGATTTTATATCACTTGACGAAAGATTCAATATTTTCCTTGCAGTAGGATTTGCTTCTATAATTTCATAATCATTATTAAATAAGATAATACCATCCATTGCTGCGTTAAATATATTCCTAAATTTATGCTCGCTTTCCCTTAAGACCTTTTCCATTCGTTTTCTTTCACTTACATTACGAAAAATTGTAAGATGATGTCCGTCTAAAATGTCCATTTTAGACGTAAACTCAAGTTCTTTATTTTGACCATTTGGCATATGAAAAAGCAATTCTTCTCTGATAGCCCCTGTTTGAAAATATTCCTTTTTCACTCGACGAAAACTAGATGAACTTTGATCCACAAAGTCTAAAATATTTCTTTGAACAAGTTCTGTTTCACTAAGTTCAAAGGTTCGACTTGCAGCTTGATTGACTTTTAGAATTTGACCATTCTTTTCCCAAATCACAATAGCATCAATGGCGTTTTCAAAAATTTCTCTAAAACGTTCCTCACTTTTATATAGCTTCATCTCCATTGATCGTTTTTCAGTAATATCCCGCATAATAGCCATATAGAAACCATTAATAATATTTGATGTAGTAGTAAACTCAAAAACCTTTTTACTTCCATTTTTAAGTAACACTGGGAGTTCTCCCTTTGCACTCCCATTTTCTTTTAACATATTCCATAGTCGATCCAATTTATATAGATCAGGTTCATCAATAAAATCTCCTAAAACAAATGATTTCAATTGGTTTTTATTAATTTCAAAGCTTGTACAAAAGGATCCATTGGCATCGATAAATGCTCCATCTTGATCAAAAATGACAATTCCATCTACTGCTCGGTGAAAGAGGTCTTTGAAAAGCTGTTCATTGATCGTTCTTTCGCGCTCAAGCATTTTTTTAAATGACACATCTTTGATCATAGCCAGGTCATATCCGTTTATCGCCTTTTTGCGTACAGAAATCTCTAAAAACTTAACCTGTCCATTCTCAAGCTTTACAATTAGTTCATTTCTATTAGGATTATCCTGATAAATTGTATCCAACATTTGGTTCAATTGATTTTTTGGAATCAATGATAAAAAATCGTACAGGCTTTTTTGACATAACTCTTTTTTCTTTAATTGAAACATGTGACATGCAGCAGAGTTCACATCAATAAATCTCATATTTTCATCAAAAATAGCTACCGCATCTAATGCACCTTCTAGAATATTTTCGTGCTGCAGTAACTTAGATTTTAGCATTTCATTTTCTTCTTCTAATTTAGCTAATTGTGCTTTTAAGGTAACGATTTCGTGATCCTCCATCGTTTGTTTCAATTCATTCACCCCTATTGATGACAAACTTTCTTCTATAAGTTCTATTCTACAAGTTCTTTCATTGTCCTTCACCTATCTACAAAATGATAGAAATTGTTTCTTTTTTACTGTAAAAGGTGTAATATAATAAGATGTTTTGTATAATCTTTGTTGTAATAAGTAGTGGGAATAGTTGTGCAGCTCGAGCATGCTCTGTTCTTTCAATTGTACAAAGGTCCTATTTTAAAACAATTTCAAAGCGAATATTCACAAAAGCTGTCATCTTTTTACAACTAGATGACAGCTTTATTACGTCCCTAATAAAAAAACAATCTCTATCGAAAACACTGTAATAAGTACACTAAGTTTATGTGGGAAAACAATGTTTATTTCCATCACGATTAGGGAATAAAAAAAGATAATTTTACGATTTACTACTTCAAGGGGAATGATAAATTAATGAAAAATCGTTTGAGTTATTTTGATAATGCAAAATTCTTTTTGATTTTTTTAGTGGTTTTTGGGCATATTATCCGGCCATTTATCGATGAAAGTGATATTATGCTGACGATTTATAAATTTGTCTATACATTCCATATGCCGGCATTTATTTTAATCTCTGGTTATTTTGCAAAAGGTTTTAATAAAAAGGGGTATGTAGGGAAAATTGCGAAAAAGCTTATTTTGCCTTATCTTATCTTCCAAGGAATTTATTCTGTTTACTATTTTGCAATTGCAAAACAAGGGGCAAGTGTTCTAGATCCGTTAGATCCTCACTGGTCATTATGGTTTTTAGTCAGTTTATTTTTCTGGAATGTTTTCTTATTTGGAGCAACAAAGCTTTCTCCTAAATGGGCGTTATTTGTTGCATTTACACTCGGAATTGCCATAGGATATTTTGACATCGTAAGTAATTATTTAAGTTTATCAAGAACATTTGTGTTTTTCCCATTATTTTTAATCGGTTTTTATTTAAAGAAAGAGCATTTTACGTATATCACCAAACCAAATATTCGAGTTATTGCTGTGATATTGCTAACCATTACATTCGTTTCTTATTTTTATCTTGACTTTGATTATGAATGGTTATTTGGTTCAAAGCCTTATTCACAGTTTGGGGAGATTTCGATTTTTAATGGTTTTATTCGAATGGGCTTTTACACGTTAACATTGATTACATCTCTTAGTTTTTTATCGTTAATCCCTACCAAACATGCTTTTTACACAGAGTGGGGAACGAGAACATTCTATGTATACCTTCTTCATGGGTTTATCATTCAGTATATGAGAAATAGCGAAGCCATTCAGTGGTTAGGTGATTACCAAAGTATTGCCTTGCTTACTATCCTATCAATTTTGTTAACAACAGTTTTGTCAACAAAAACAGTGAAAGAAATTACGAGCCCGATCATTGAGTTGAAGCCGTCTCATTTGTATATAAAGCCCTTTTTATTAAATAAATAATGTTCATTTCTATTGAGGCATTTTCCTTTAAAGGGGAATGTCTCATTTTGGTTTAAAAGCCTGGAATTCCTTCCATACTGTGGTTATATACCCAATTGAAGCAATATGGTAAAATAAATAATTGATTGCAACGCTTTATGCAATGTTTTTATAAAATCAGATAGAAGTGGTGTAAAAATGAAAACTGTTTTATCAACATTAAATGCTAAATATATTCATACTAGTTTGTCAATTCGCTATTTAAAAGCATATGCAGAGCCTGAGTATGCAGTAGAGTTAGCCGAATACACAATCAAAGATCCCGCTATGAATATTGTCACTGACCTTCATGCAAAAAAGCCAGAGGTTATCGGGTTTAGCTGCTATATTTGGAATATTGAAGAAACAATTAAAGTGGTAAAAATGTTAAAAAAGATCAATCCTTTATTGACCATAGTTTTAGGTGGGCCAGAAGTTACTTATGATACGAGAGAGTGGATGGAAAAAATTCCTGAAGTTGACTTTATTATCATTGGTGAGGGAGAACAATCCTTTAAACAACTATTAGATGAATTGCATGGTGAACAAAACTTTGCAAATGTTAGTGGGATTGCCTATCGTGAAGAAACGACAATACACATTAAACCACAACGTAATAAAATTGACTTAAAAACATTACCTTCTCCATTTCGCTTTAAAGAAGATTTACCTCAGCTCTCAAAGCGCGTTACGTACATTGAAACTAGTCGTGGGTGTCCATTCAGCTGTCAATTTTGCCTTTCCTCCATTGAGGTAGGTGTTCGCTATTTTGATCGTGAAAAAGTAAAAGAAGATATTCGCTTTTTAATGGAACATGGTGCAAAAACGATTAAATTTGTTGACCGTACATTTAATATAAGCCGCAGTTATGCAATGGAAATGTTTCAATTTCTAATTGATGAACACAAGCCAGGCACCGTATTTCAATTTGAGATTACGGCCGACATTATGAGACCAGAGGTTATTCAATTTTTAAATGACAATGCCCCTAAAGGATTGTTTAGATTTGAAATAGGTGTTCAATCAACAAATGATGCAACAAATGAACTTGTCATGAGAAAACAAAACTTCAGTAAATTAACGAGAACCGTTACAATGGTAAAAGAAGGCCAAAAAATTGATCAGCATCTTGACTTGATTGCTGGTTTACCTGAAGAAGATTATCATTCCTTTAAGAAAACCTTTAATGATGTTTTTGAATTACGTCCTGAAGAGCTTCAGCTTGGATTTTTGAAAATGTTAAGAGGTACTGGTTTAAGATTGCGGGCAGAAGATCATGGATATGTTTACATGGATCATTCCCCTTATGAAATTCTGAAAAATAATATTCTATCCTTTGAAGACATTACAAAAATTAAGCATGTAGAAGATGTATTAGAAAAATATTGGAACGATCATCGAATGGATGAAACAATTGAATACTTGGTTTCAGAGGTTTTTCCAACACCATTTGATTTTTTCCAGGACTTCGGAACATTTTGGGATGAAAAAGGCTGGAGCAGAATTGGTCACCAGCTAGAAGATTTATATAAACATTTATTTGAGTTTCTTGAAAGCTCTAAACGAGAAGAGGTACAGATTGTCACTGGTTTTATGAAATACGATTACTTGCGCAATCAAAAATACAAACCGCGTAAACCATGGTGGGATGACTCATTATCTAAGCAAGATCGCAGTAAAATTTATCACTCCATATTAGACAATCCGCTTCTCTTAGGCGAAGATTTTGCGAAAAAACAACTCACAGAAAAGGATTTATTCAAACATACAGTTCTTGAAACCTTACCGTTTAACTTGAACCACTACGTTAAAACAGGAAAAATAGTGCAAGAAGACTCCTTTATTCTTGTCCATTATGATGCTATTAACACAAAAACATCTGTTTTTACAGCTTTATCTCGTGAAATCGAATCAAAGGTAGGATAAAGAACAAAAGCGCAAGCGCCTTGATCAGCCTAAGGCAATAAGACGATTTAGAATAGAAGGGTTCTTTGCCTTCAATTCTAAATTAGCTAGTCCCTAGAGGAAGTCTTAAATCGAGACGTCAATCTCCACGACTGCACTTGCACGTCCTGTGCTTCGGAGCTGGATGTCAAAGCGATAACTATAGTGTTCAAAAATTTCATACCAA
>Ga0180220_1000434_pt1 | contig 47631 bp, 46 predicted proteins | sample eDN5th37CBELigBY_FD_151335 | JGI IMG/M metagenome (GOLD analysis project Ga0180220, IMG submission 151335) | Enriched backyard soil microbial communities from Emeryville, California, USA - eDNA 5th pass 37_C BE-Lig BY (version 2) (version 2) | ecosystem: Environmental > Terrestrial > Soil >...
GATTGGTACAACCACGAACGACTGCACTCCGCCTGCGGCGGAGTCCCTCCCGCGCAGTACGAGACCGATCTTGCTCTCCACCTAGAAACTCAATAACGACCGCCTCCAACCAACCCGGGGCGATTCATTCGGACACCGTACGGGAGGGCTGTCGTATTGGCTACTCGCGTGAGCGTCCAGGCGCGGCCCGAACGCCTCACAAACCTGAGACCTTCGCGATCGTCCGCCGTCGGCCGGGCGAATCTGTCCGGTCCTCTCTTGCATGCTGCGGCCATGCCGCACGAACACTCAGAAGCCGAGAGCCCGTCGACTCTCTCGCGCTTGCTCGACGCCCAGGACGTCGCCGACCTCCTGGGCGTGCCCAAGACGTGGGTCTACGCGCAGACGAGGAGGGGGACTATTCCGAGCGTGAAGCTCGGGCGTTACTCCCGGTACCGCCGTGAGGCGATCGTCTCGTGGGTCGAGGCGAACGAGGCGGCGGCGTAGGTGACTCGCCGGTCGGTACTGGCGCGCGTGCGCGAGACGTCCTGGCGGTAGGCTCGTGCCCTCAACGTCAGAAGGTGGCCCCGGCGGCGTTGGCGCGCCCCGGGGCCTGGCACAGGAGGGTTCAGCTCCCATGCAGGCACAGCGTAAGCCCCGCCGGGCGTACGGCTCCGGCTCCCTTACCGAGCGCAACGGCTCGTGGTACGGCGCTTGGCGCCTCAACGGCAAGCAGGTCAGCCGCAAGGTCGGGCCGGTTCGCACGCGCGGCAACGCCGACGGCATGACGCGCGCGCAGGCCGAGGCCCGCCTGCGCGAACTCATGGCGCATGTGAAGCCCGAGGACGTCAAGTCGGCGCCGGGCCAGCGGCGACCGGGCGACCTCACGGTCGCGGAGCTGGCCGAGCGCTACATCGCTCACGCGCGCGAGCATCGGGGCCTGAAAGAGGCGACGACCCTCACGGACTACCAGTCGGTTGTCCGCAACCACCTCGACCCCTTCTTCGGGGAACTCCCTATCCGACGGATCGACGCTCCGGCGATCGAACGCCTGGCCCGGGCACTTCGGACGAAGGACGCAGGCGGCCGTCGCGGCGGCAAGGGCAAGCGGCTGTCGCCGAAGTCCGTCGCGAACTACTTGGGCACGCTGTCGACGCTCCTGAACTTCGCGGTTCGCAAGGGCTGGATTCCGTCGTCGCCGATGGCTGCGGTCGACCTCCCGGCGCACAAGATCATCGAAACTGGAGACGCGCCGATCGCCGAGCTGCACTTCCTGGAGCCTCACGAGGTCCGGCGACTCGTGGACGCGGCGGTCGACGGGTCCTACCGACTGCTCGACCGGGCGCTCTACACGATGGCCGCGTACACGGGCCTTCGACAGGGCGAGCTGCGAGGGCTGCGCTGGCGCAACGTCGACTTCGACGGGCCGACGGTTCACGTCCTGGAGGGCGTGACGCGCGGCTCTCGGCGGTCCAGCCCGAAGGGGAAGCGGCGCCGGTCCGTACCGCTCGCTCCGACGGCGGCGCAGGCATTGCTCGACCTTCGCGCGGCCTCCCCGTGGACGCGCCCGGAAGACCCCGTCTTCGCGACGCCCTCGACCGGGCAGCCGATGCACCGCACCGGCCTGATGGACCGGTACCGGAAGGCCCTCGCAGTCGCGGACCTCGACCCCGGGTTTTCGTTTCACGACCTCCGTCACACGTTCGGCACGACGATGGCGCGCCAGGGGGTTCCGGTCGGCACGATCCAAGCGTGGATGGGCCACGCCGACCTCGCGACGACGCAGCTCTACATGCACTACGCCCCTCGGGCGCGGGACGCCGCGATGATCGACGCGGCGTTCGGCGGGGCGCCTAACAACCCGCCTAACAATCTGAGCGTCGTGGGCGGAACAGAGAAGACCTCACGGCTCCGGAAGTCCGCATAGGCAAGCGGAAGGCGCATCGGCCCGCCGTCTTCGAGCCCAGTATCGCCCACCTCTCGAAAGCCCCGCTCCGGCGGGGCTTTCGTCGTCACAGAGGAGGTGGTCGCACGGCGATCGACGTCCGCATCAAGCGCGTGTACGAGGAGCCCCACGACGGCGACGGCCATCGGGTGCTGATCGACCGCGTGTGGCCGCGGGGCGTGTCGAAGGAGCGGGCGCGGCTGGACGAGTGGGCGCGCGAGCTCGCGCCCAGCGACGAGCTGCGCCGCTGGTTCGATCACGTGCCCGAGCGGTTCGACGAGTTCCGCGCCCGCTATCGCGAGGAGCTCGCCGCGCACGGGGACAAGCTCGACGACCTGCGCCGCCGCGCGCGCAGCGGGCCGGTGACGATCGTCTACGGCGCCCGTGACACCGAACACAACAACGCGGTCGTGCTCGCGGAGATGCTGCGCGAAGGCTGAGGGGCGGAGGCGCCGTGGCGGTAGAACGCCACGTCGGCGCCGGATGCCTCGGCGAGCGCGCGGGCGGCGGACAAGAGTGGCGCCGAGGGGACGGCCAGCTCGCTCAGATCGAGGTCGGGCGCCGCGCGGCGCGCGGCGGCGATGAACGGCATCGCGGTCTCCAGCGCCCCGGTCACGGGCCCGACCCGATGGGAACCGCGCGGGCGTCGGCCCCGCGCGTGGCGCCGGCCGGGGCGGGGCCGGAGGGCAGCAGGTACGCGGCGGCGAGGCCGACCAGGGCGAACACCGCGAGCGACCCCATCGCGAGCGCGTACGACCCGCTGCCCGACGCCACGCCGGACACGAGGATGGTGCCCGCGATCGCGGTGCCGAACGACGAGCCGAGGTTGGAGATGCTGCGCGACAGCCCGGAGATCTCGCCCTGGCGCTCCTCGGGGAAGCTCGACTGCACCACGTTGACCGACGCCGTGAGCATCACGCCGAGCCCCAGCCCGACCAACAGCAGGCCCGGCACGAACGCCACGATCCGCGACGTGACGTCGACGAAGCCCAGCAGGACCCCGATGCCGGCGATCGCGAGGACGAACCCCGACAGGATCAGCGTCCGCTGCGCGCGGCGGCGCGCGAGACGTCCCGCCGCCAGCGACGAGATCAGCACCCCGGCGGTGGCCGCGGTGAAGATGAGGCCGGTCTCGATCGCGCCGTAGCCGCGCTCGGTCTGGAGGTACACGGCGACCGTGAACGACGTTCCCATGAGCAGCAGCCACTGGACGTTCTGCGTCACGAGCCCGAGGTTCGACGTCCGGTTGCGGAAGACGGCGGTCGACAGGATCGGCTCCCGGCGCGCGCGCTCGCGCGCGCGGATCCACAGGAAGAACCCGGCCAGGAAGACCGCCCCGACGACCACGAACACGGCCATCAGGGCCAGGTCGGCGTCCGCCTGCAGGATCCCGAACACGACGCAGAACATCCCGACCGCGGACAGGACGGCGCCGACGGTGTCGAACGGGCGCTTGGGGTCGGCCTCGATCGGGTCGACGATCCGGCGGGCGAGGACGACGATCAGGGCGACGATCAGGGCCTGGAACACGAACGCCGCGCGCCAGCTGATCGCGCTCGTGATGACGCCGCCGATCAGCGGGCCGGCCGCGGCGCCGATCCCGCCGAAGCCGCTGATCATCCCGAACGCCTTGGCCCGCGACGGCAGGTCGTCGAAGCGCAGCGTCGTGAGGATGTAGACCGGCGGGATCAGCAGGGCGGTGCCGATGCCCTCGAAGACCGAGTTGCCGACGATCAGCACCCCGAGGCCCGGCGAGACGGCGCTCAGCAGCGCTCCGATGCCGTACAGGACCAGCCCGACCGTGAAGCAGCGCTTGCGCCCCCACCGGTCGGTGAGCTTGCTGCACGGGATCATCAGCACGGCCATGATCAGCAGGAAGAGCGTGATCGCCGCCTGCACGCCGTTCACCGTGGTATCGAGGTCCTCGGTGATGTCGTTGATCATCACGTTCATGTTCGAGCCGGCGAAGCTGCAGATGAACTGCGCCAGCGCGAGCGGCGCCAGGAACCGGCGCGCCGAGAGCGTGGAGCCGGGGTTCGCCCCGGCTGCGGACTGACCCAGGGTCGGCATGCGCGTGGGTGACCGCGGGCGCTAGGCCGCCAGGACCTTGGCCTTCTGCGCGGCGAACTCGTCGTCGGTGAGGACGCCCTGGCTATGCAGCTCGGCGAGCTGCTTGAGCCGCTCGATCGGGTCGGCCCCGGGCGCCGGCGCCGGCGTTGCCGCCGGCGCGGGCGGGCCCGCGGGCGACTCGCGGTCCTCCTGACCCTGCCAGCGCCGTGCCTGGCGGCGGCTGACGCGGTTGCTCACGGCGGTCGCGGTCCCCGCGATCGCCGCGGTGCGGGCCAAGCCTCGAATCAGCGGCATCGCTCTCTCCTCCTCGGCAGGTCAGACGGCGGCGTCCTCGGCCACCGGGCGCTCGAGCGCCTCCAGCAGGTCGGCCGCCGACACGCGCTCGACGGCGAGCACTTCCCCGCCGTTGCGGCGCACCGCGGCGACGAACGGCGCCGCCCACCGGTTCTCGTAGACGACCAGCACGGCGGCGGTCCCCGGCTCGATCCCGTCGGCCGCAGTGCTCACGTCGTCGTCGCCCAGCAGGCCGGTCGTGGCGCCGGCGAACGCGACGAGGTCCGGGAAGCCGTCGCCGTCGACGTCCTCGGCGATGAGCGTGGCGAGCGTTCCGTCCGCGCGCTTCTCCACCCCGATGACGTCGAGCACGCGGATGATCCCGCGGTCGACGAGGTCGAGGAAGATCGGGATCGCCTCGCCCGTCTTCGGCGCGTCCGGCGGATAGCCGATGACGACGACGTCGACCGGTCCGATCTCCTGGACGTCGGTGCTCATGATGACCCCTCCTCGCTCACGCGTGCCCGGCGAGCGCCCTGGTCTTCAGCGTCTCGTACTCGGCCTGGTCGATCGTCCCCGCGTCCAGCAGGCTGCGGGCGGTCGCGATCTCGCCCGCCGGGCCGGAGCTGTCGGTGACGTCGCGGACCCGCTGGTCGAACATCGCCTGCGCCGCCTCCTGGTCGCGCTGGCTGCGCTCGGCGATCGACGCGTGGTAGATCAGCAGGTAGGCGAGGACGCCGAAGAGCGGCAGGAAGAACACGGCGACGATCCACAGCACCTTCGCGAACCCGCCCATGTCGCGCCGGCGGAAGATGTCGGAGAACATCGAGATCGCCAGGAAGATCCACATCACGAAGCCGATGAAGATCAGCATCGACCACAGCACCTCGAGGAAGGGGTAGTCGGCGGCGAAAGGCGGGCTCGTCATGGGTTCCTCCGGCAGCGGGCGGGATGGGACCACCCGACTGTCCTCCGTCGCGCCGGGGGGCGGCAAACCGGCCCGCCCGCCTGCCGTGGTGGGGTGCGCATCACCGCGGCGGTCGTGCCGGCCGCGGGACCCGCGGCGCGCTCAGCAGATCGATGCCAGGTCGTCCGACAGCGTCGTGAACGCGTCCTGGACCGCGCGGGCGCGCTCGGCGACCACGTCCGCGGTCTGCGCCGACGGATCGGCCGCGGCCTCCTGGGCCGCCGGGCCCAGCGCGCCGACGGCGGACCGCAGCGCCGCCGCCTGGTCCCCGAACTCGTCCTGGGTGGAGCGCACGAGCGCGTTCGCCTCGGCGCGCACCTGCTCGAGCTGGTCCGTGAGCGCCCGGACGCCGTCCGCGGAGACGTCGACGTCGCCCAGGTCCGAGATCGCCTGCTCGACGTCGTCGCGGTCCTGGCAGTAGGCGGGCTGGTCGGCGCCGCCGCATCCGGCGAGGACCGCCGCGGCGGCCAGGGCCGCGGCGCCCGCGCCACGACCGGCCTGGAGCATCGAGATCACCCGGCGAGTGTGGGCGCCGCCGGCGTGCGCGTCGATGGCGTCCGCGCGTGTCCGACGGTGATGCGCGCACCCTTGCGCACGCACCGCGGACGCTCGACGCTCGGCGGGCGACCATGCGTCACGCCCTCCTGCGCCGCCGGGCCGAGCCCGACCAACCAGCCGTGCGGGCCGTCCCCGCGGACCTGACCGGGTTCTTCACGCCGCCGCGCTGGCTGCGCGACCTCGGCCGGTCGGCCTGGCTGGCCGTCGGCGTGACGCTCCTGGTCGTCGCGCTGGTCTGGCTGCTGTCGCTGACCGACGTCATCGTGATGCCGGTCGTCGCCGCGTGCGTGATGGGCGCCGTCGCCGCGCCCGTCGTCGCCGCGCTGGAGCGGCGGCGCGTCCCCCGCGCCGTCGGCGCCCTGCTGCTGCTCCTGGCGGCGGTCCTGCTCGGCGTGGGCGTGGCGGTCATGGTCGTCGCGGGGGTCTCCAGTCAGCTCGACGACGTGAGCGTGCGGCTCGCGGCCGCCCGCGACACCCTCACCGGCTGGCTGGCCGACGCCGGTGTCGACGCCGGCGCCGCCGACGCGGCCGGGCAGGACGTCTCGCAGGGCCTCTCCGACGCGGTCCCGGCGCTGCTGCACGGCATCGGCGCGGGCCTGACGGCGCTGTCGTCGGTCGTCGTCTTCTTCGCGTTCACCGCGCTGAGCCTCTTGTTCGTGCTCAAGGACGGGCCGCTGATCCGGCGGTGGGCCGAGCGCGCCACCGGGCTGCCCGAGGGCGTCGCGCACCAGATGGGCGACCGCGTCCTGGCGTCGCTGCGGGGCTACTTCGGGGGCGTGACGATCATCGCCGCCTACAACGCCGCGGTCGTCGTCGTCGGCGCGGCGATCGTCGGCGTGCCGCTGCTCGGCGCGATCGCGGTCATCACGTTCCTCGCCGCGTACGTGCCGTACCTCGGCGCGTGGGGGGCCGGCGCGTTCGTCGTGCTCATCGCGCTGGGGGCGGAGGGACCCGAGGCGGCCGCCGCGATGATCGTCGTGCAGCTCCTCGCCAACGGCGTGCTCCAGCAGCTCGTTCAGCCGTTCGCCTACGGCGTCGCGCTCGGCATCCACCCGCTCGCGGTCCTGATCGTCACGATCGCCGGGGGCGCGCTGTTCGGCGCGGTCGGGCTCATCCTGGCCGCGCCGATGACGGCGGCGGCGACGCGCGTCGCCGCCGACCTGTCGGGGTCGAGAACCTCTCCGTCTGCAGGTGGTTCGCCGGCTCCGGCGGGAGTAGAGTCGGCCGATGGGCATCGCGGTGTCGATGTCGGGGGAGGGCCGTGACGCGCCGCAGCGGGGGGTGCGCCTGACGGCGGGCATCGCGGCGACGGCCACCGCCACCGCGATCGCCGTGCTCCTGACGCTCGACGGCACGTCCGCCCATCCGGCGTCGACGGCGGTCGCGCGCGGCCTGTCGGTGGCCCTGCCCTGCCTGGTCGGCCTGTACGCCTGGCACCGGCGCGAGGGGGCGCGCTTCGGGATCGTGCTCATCGCGACCGGCGCGCTCGTGTTCGTCACGGCGCTGGCGGAGTCTCCCGACCCCTGGCCGTACACCGTCGGGCGGGTCGCCGGGTGGCTCGTGGAGATCGCGCTCGTGGTCCTCGTGCTGTCGTATCCCTCGGGGCGGCTGACGACGCGCGCCGACCGCCTGCTGGTCGCGGCGATCGCGCTCGTCGTGCTCGTCGCGTTCGGGCCGCGCCTGTTCCTCGCGGAGCAGTTCTCGGTCCCCAGCCCGTACACGGGCTGCGTCGACGCCTGCCCGGACAACGCGCTGATGCTCGTCGACCGCGAGCCGCGGGCGCTCGTGTCGGCGCTCAGCACGGCGGGCCTGGTCGGGGTGGCCGTGGTCATGGTCCTGGTCGTGCTGCGCCTGGCGCGCCGCCTCGTCGGCGCCAGCCCCCTGGCGCGCGCCATGTTCGGCCCCGTCCTCGTCGTCGCGATCCTGCGGGTCGCGCTGCTGGCCGCGGGCATCTCGCTGCGCGACGCGGACGCATCCGTGGCGGGCCTGGAGCTGGTCGCGTGGCTGCTGGCGCTGCTCGTCCCCGCGCTCGCCGTCGTGTCCCTGGCCGGGCTCGTGCGCTGGCGGACGTTCGCCGGCGGCGCCATGCTGCGGCTCGCCGACTGCCTGCCGGCAAGCACGCCCGAGCGCCTCGAGCGGGCGTTCGCGGAGGCGTTTCGCGACCCCGGCGTCCGCATCGTCTTCCCGACCGCCGGCGGCGGGTGGTGCGACGCGTGGGGGCGCGAGGTGCGGCCCCCGCCGGCGGGCGCCGGGCGCGCGCTGACCCCGATCAGCGACGGCGAGCGCCTCGTCGCCGGGCTCGTCCACGACGAGGCGCTGCTGCTGGAGCCCACCGTGCTGAACGCCGGGACGGCGATCGCCGGGACGGCGCTCGGCAGCCGGCGGCTCGTCTCGGAGGCTGAGACGGCGCTGCGCGAGCTGCGCAGATCGCGGGCGCGAATCGCGTCGGTGGCCGAGCGCGAGCGCCGCCGGATCGAGCGCGACCTCCACGACGGCGCCCAGCAGCGCCTCGTCGCCCTGCGCATCGAGCTCGAGCTGGCCGAGGAGCTCATCCGCACGGATCCGGAGCGGGCGGCGCGGCGCGTGCACGCCCTGGAGGGCCGCGTGGACGAGGCGATCGACGAGCTGCGCGCGCTCGCCCACGGCATCTACCCGCCGGTGCTCGCGGACCGGGGCCTGCCGGAGGCGCTGCGCGCGGTCGCCGCGCGCAGCGGGCTCCCGGTGACGGTCACCGCGCACGACGTGGGCCGCTACCACGAGGTCGTCGAGAGCGCCGTCTACTTCTGCGTGCTCGAGGCGCTGCAGAACGTGGTCAAGCACGCCGCCGGCGTGCATCGCGTGCGGATCACGCTCGACGGCGGCGGCGAGCGGCTCACGTTCAGCGTCCGCGACGACGGTCTCGGGTTCGGCGACGCGGGTCCGGTGGGGCAGGGCCTGGCGAACATGCGCGAGCGCATGGCCACCGTGGGTGGGACGCTGACGGTCACGTCCGCGTCCCGCGTCGGCACGACCGTGCGCGGCGCGGTCCCCGTCCGGCCCGACCCGGCGTGAGCCGCCCCGCCGTCAGGCGCGATGCGCCGCCCAGATCGCGCGCAGCCGGCGCGACGACAGCTCCTGCTTGCGGACGAACAGCGCGGCGCCGCAGCCGTCGATCGGCTCGGCCGGCGCGTCGAGCGAGATCAGCACGACGAGCGGGGGACGGGGCGACCGGGCCAGCCGGCGGGCGGTCTCGATCCCGTCCATGCCGGGCATGCGCACGTCGAGCAGGACGAGGTCGGGCTCGAGCTCCTCCGTCCGTGCGATCGCCTCCGCTCCGGACGCCGCCTCGCCCGCCTGCTCGAAGCCGGGGGTCGCGGCGATCAGCTCCGCGAGCGCGAGACGAAACACATCCTGGTCGTCGACCGTGAGGACGTTGACGCGACGGGGCGCCATCGCCCCACCGTCACGGCGATGCGCGCGGGCGGCAAGGTGAAGAACCACCGGATCTACGGGGTGCGCGCACGAGTCCGTCGTCTGTTGACGGCCAGGGCGCCGTGGTCGATAGTCCCGTCATGGGGGCGGGGAATGGGGTGACCGGGGGCGGCGCGTCCCCGCTTCGCGTCGTCGTCGCGGACGACAGCTACCTGGTCCGCGAGGCCGTCGAGCACGTCCTCGCCGAGGCCGACGACATCCGCGTCGTCGCGTCGTGCGCCGACCTGCCGGCGCTGCGGTACGCCGTCGAGGAGCAGAAGCCCGACGTCGTGCTGACGGACATCCGCATGCCGCCGGGGCACAGCGACGAGGGGCTGCGCGTCGCCGCCGAGCTGCGCCGCTCCCACCCCGGGGTCGGCGTGGTCGTGCTCAGCCAGTACGCCGGGCCGGCCTACGGGCTCGCCCTGTTCGAGGGCGGGTCCGACGGGCGCGCGTACCTGCTCAAGGAGCGCGTGCAGCACGGCGGGCAGCTCGTGGCCGCCATCCGCGCGGTCGCCGCCGGCGGATCGGTGGTCGACGCCAAGGTCGTCGAGGGGCTGATCGCCGAGCGGCGGCGGGCCGAGTCGTCGCCGCTGACCCAGCTCACGCCGCGGGAGCTGGAGATCCTCGCCTACGTGGCCCGCGGGCACAGCAACCAGGCGATCGCCGACGAGCTCGTCCTCACCAAGCGCGCGGTGGAGAAGCACATCAACGCGATCTTCCTGAAGCTCAACCTGTCGCTGGCCACCGACGTCAGCCGCCGCGTGAAGGCCGCGCTGATCTACCTCGCCGAGCACGCCGACGGCTGATCCCGGGCGCGCGTCGCCCCCGGCGCAGGTGATGCGCACCCCACCGCCGGACGGTGGCGGGCCGGTTTGCCGCCGGGAGCCGGCGGGCGGAGAGTCGGCGTCACGAGCTCCCGAGACCTGGAGGAGGACGGATGGCCACGCACACCGATCCGCGCCTGGAGTCCACGTACGGTAGCGCGGTCGACGCCGATCGCGGCTCCGGATGGCTGGCGTTCGCCGCGGTCATGTTCCTCGTCGGGGGAGCGCTGAACGTCCTGTACGGCATCGTCGCGCTCGCGAACGACGACCACTTCGCGGTCGACGAGCTGCTGTTCGGCGACCTGTCGATGTGGGGCGTGCTGTACCTGTGCTTCGGCGGCGCGCAGCTGCTGGCGGGCGGCCTCGTGCTGCGGCGGTCGATGGTCGGCGCCGTGCTGGGCATCGGCATCGCCGTGCTGCACGCGATGCTCGTGCTGCTGTCGATCGGCGTCTACCCGGTGTGGTCGATCATCGCGCTGACGATCGACGGGCTGATCATCTATGCGCTCACGGTGCACGGGTTCGACGAGGCGTGACCCGGCACGGCCGGTGACGTACGCGACGAGCTGACCGGTGACGATGGGCCGCCGGACCGCGATCCGCGCGCTGATCGTCGCCGGCACGGTGCTCGCCGTGCTTGCGATCGTGTCGCTCTGGGTCAGCCGCCAGGCGCTGGAGACGGACACGTGGGCGCGCACGAGCACGGAGCTGCTGGAGGAGGAGGCCGTCCAGGCGGCGGTCGCCAACCTGCTCGTCGACCAGCTCTACGCGAACGTCGACGTGGCCGCGGAGCTCGAGGCGGCGCTGCCGCCCCGGGCGGACGTGCTCGCGGAGCCCGCGGCCGGGGCGCTGCGCCGCGCCGCCGTCGAGGTCGCCGACCAGGCGCTGGACCGCCCGCTCGTGCAACGGGCCTGGGAGCGGGCGAACCGGCGAGCGCACGAGACCCTGGTCGACGTCGTCGAGGGCGGCGGGGGGGTGGTCGCCACGGAGGGCGGCGTCGTCACGCTGGACCTGCGCGAGCTGCTCGCCGAGGTCGGCGAGCGCACCGGGCTGAGCGTCGGGCTCGCCGACCGGTTGCCGGAGGGGACGGCGACGATCGAGATCCTGCGCGCCGACCAGCTCTCCGCGGTGCAGACCGGCGGCCGCCTGCTCAGGCCGCTGGCCTTCGTGCTGACGGCGGCGATGCTCGCCTGCCTGGGCGCCGCCGTGTGGCTGGCGCGCGGGCGCCGGCGCGAGACGGTCCGCGCGGCCGGCTTCGCGCTCGTCGCCGCCGGGCTGGTGACGCTCGTCGTGCGCGAGCTGCTCGGCGGGGTCGTGGTCGACGAGCTCGCCGTGACCGCCGCGAACGAGCCGGTCGTGACGGCCGTGTGGGGGGTGGGCACGTCGCTGCTGGCCGACATCGCGTGGGCGTCGATCGCCTACGGCATCCTGATCGTCGCCGGCGCGTGGCTGGCCGGCCCGGCGCGGTGGGCGGTCGAGATCCGCCGCACGCTCGCCCCGTACCTGGCCGACCCGTGGGTCACGTACGGCGTCGTCGCCGCGGTCGTCGTGCTCGTGCTCCTGTGGGGGCCGACCGAGGGCACGCGCCGCGTCCTGCCCACGCTCGTCCTGCTGGCGCTCCTCGTGGCGGGCGTGGAGACGCTGCGCCGTCAGGTCCGCCGCGAGGTCCCGGCCCCCGAGCCCCGTGTCCCCGAGCACGCCTGACCCAGGGGCGTGGCGGCCGGCGGCGCCGCGCCTGCGACCCGTCCGGATGGCGGTCGCGTGGTTCGCGTCGGCGGTCTCGCTGTTGCTGGCGGCGGCCGCGGTGCCCGGAGCGGACGTCCGCGGATTCGGCGGCGCCGTCGTCGTCGCCGCGATCGTCGGCGTCCTCAACGCGATCGTGCCGCCGCTGCTCGCCGCGCTGCGCCTGCCGTTCACGGTGGCCGCCGGGTTCGTGGCCGTCCTGGCGGCCGACGCCGCCATCCTGCTGTTGGCCGCCGACGTCGCGCCGCAGCAGCTGCACGTCGACGGGTTCGGCGCGGCGCTGGCCGTCGCGCTCGTGGCCGCCGCGGTGAGCACGGCCATCGCCGCGATCGCGGGCGTCGACGACGACGAGCGGTACGCGTTCCGGGTGGCGCGGCGCGTCGCGCGCCGCGTCGGCCGCCCGACCGCGACCGACGCGCCCGGCATCGTGTTCCTCGAGATCGACGGGCTCGCGCTCCCGGTGCTGCGCCGCGCGGTGCGCGACGGCACGGTCCCGACCCTCGCGCGCTGGCTGGCGTCTGGGAGCCACGACCTGCTCGAGTGGGAGACCGACCTGTCGTCGCAGACCGGCGCCAGCCAGGCGGGGCTGCTGCTGGGCGACAACGACGACATCCCCGCGTTCCGCTGGATCGACAAGGCGTCGGGGGCGATCGTCACCTGCTCCAACCCCGACGACTGCGCCGAGATCGAGCGCCGGCACGCGACCGGCGCCGGGCTTCTGCGCGACGGTGGCACGAGCCGCGGGAACCTCCTTTCGGGGGAGGCCGACGTGGCGCTGCTGACGGTCAGCCGCCTGGCCGACGAGCGGGAGCCGAACCCGGGCTACCGGGCCTTCCTGGCCGACGGCGCGAACGTCACCCGCACCGTCGTGCTGAGCGCGTGGGAGGTCGTGCTGGAGCTGATCGCCGCCGCCCGCCAGCGCCGCCGCGACGTGCGCCCGCGCGGCCGGCGCGGCGGCCCGTACCCGCTGCTGCGGGCGGGCATGTGCGTGTTCGTCCGCGACCTCGTCGTGTTCGCCGTCCTGCAGGACATGCTGCGGGGCGTCCCCGCCGTGTACGCGACGTTCGCCAGCTACGACGAGGTCGCCCACCACTCGGGCCTCGAGCGCCCGGACACGCTCGAGGCGCTGCGCAAGCTCGACGCGCGCTTCGGGCTGATCGACCGCGCGCGTCGGTACGCGCCGCGGCCCTACGAGCTCGTCGTGCTGTCCGACCACGGCCAGACGCAGGGCGCGACGTTCCGCCAGCGCAACGGCTACGGGCTGGACGATCTCGTCGAGCGCGCGCTCGGTCGCGGCGGCGTCTCCACGCTCGCCGGCGGCGACGAGAACGCGTCCGGGGTGCGCCGCGCCGTCGACGAGGCCACCGGCCGGCGCGACGGGCGCGCGGGCCGGCGCGATCGCGCCCCGACGGACCGCGCCGCGGTCGTGCTGGGGTCGGGGAACCTCGGCCTGATCTACCTCATGGACCGCCCGCACCGCCTCACGCTCGAGGAGATCGGCGAGCGCCACCCGCGGCTCATCGACGCGCTGTGCGCCCACCCGCACGTCGGGTTCGTGCTCGTGCGCTCCGCGGTCGACGGCGCGGTCGTGCTCGGGGCCGGCGGGCGGCGCCGCCTCGCCGACGGCGAGGTGACCGGCGTCGACCCGCTCGCCGCGTTCCCGCCGAACGCCGCCGCTCACCTGCTGCGGGCCGACGGCTTCGCGCACGTCGCCGACATCGTCGTCAACAGCTTCTTCGATCCGGTCACCGAGGAGGCGTGCGCGTTCGAGGAGCTGATCTCGTTCCACGGCGGGATGGGCGGCCCGCAGACCCGCCCGTTCGTGCTGCACCCGGCCCATCTGGAGGCGCCGGACGCTCCGCTCGCGGGCGCCGTCGCCGTGCACCGGGTGCTGCGGCGCTGGCGCGAGGCGTGCAACGGCGCGGCCCGCCCCGACACGCGCGCCGGCACCACCGCCGATCCGGGGGCGTGCACCCTCGTCCACGGCCCGGCCGGGGGCGAGACTGCCCGCGACGGCTGAGACCAGGGGAGGAGGGGGGCGATGTGCCGCTGGATGGCGTGGATGGGCCAGTCGGTCCTGCTGGAGGAGCTGCTGTTCAAGACCCAGCACGGGATCGTCGCGCAGAGCCTGCACTCCCGGCTGGGCGCGGAGCCCACCAACGGCGACGGCTTCGGCGTCGGCTGGTACGGCGTGGGAGAGGGGCCGTGCGTGTACCGCGGGGTCGCGCCCGCCTGGGCCGACGCGAACCTGCGCGAGCTCGCCGCTCACATCGAGTCGCCGCTGTTCCTGGCGCACGTGCGGGCGGCCATCGGCTCGCCGGTGCAGGAGACCAACTGCCATCCGTTCCGCCACCGGCAGTGGCTGTTCGTCCACAACGGCTACATCGAGGGCTTCCACGTCCTGCGGCGCGACCTCATGCTGGCGATCGATCCGCTCGCCTTCGACGCGGTCGAGGGCACGACCGACACCGAGGTCGTCTTCCACCTCGCGCGGACGTTCGGGCTGGAGGACCACCCGATCGGCGGCCTGGCCGGCGCGCTCGGCTACGTCGAGCAGGTGGCCCGCGCCCGCGGCGTCGCCGCGCCCGTGCAGGGCACGTTCGGCATCAGCGACGGCCGCCACCTGTGGGCCGTGCGCTACGCCAGCGCCGGGCCGGCCCGGTCGCTGTTCACCTCCTGCGACACCGACGCGATCCGCGCCCTGCACCCGGACAACCCGCGGCTCCAGCGCCTGCGCCACGACGACCGGCTCGTCGTCTCCGAGCCGGTCTCCGACCTGCCCGGGCTGTGGCGCGAGGTGCCGCAGGCCACTGCCGTCATCGTCCGCCGCGGCGAGCCGCTCGAGGAGCGGCCGTTCGCGCCGCGCGAGCGGCCGGTCGCGGTCCCGGCCGGCCTCGCCGGGGCGCGCGTCGATGGCTGACCTGCCGGCGTGGGCGCGCTGGCGCGGCGACCGCGTCGCCGTCCCGTGGAGCGTCGGGCTCGAGGAGGAGGTCGTGCTGTGCGGGCCCGACGGGGAGGTCGCCAACGACGCCGCGGAGGCGATCGCGGCGCTGCCGCCGTGGCTCGCGGCCCGGGCGTCGCTGGAGACGCACGCGTGCGTCCTGGAGCTGAAGACGGGCCCCCACCCGACCGTGGCCGGGGCCGGCCGGGAGCTGGCGGCGCTCCGCGGCGAACTGGCGGGCGCCCTGGCGTCGCGCCTGGGGCTGCGCGCGTTCGCCGCCGGGACCCACCCGCTCGCGGAGGCGGCGGACGTGCGCATCGGCGCGGGCGCCCGTCAGCGGGCGGTGGCCCGCACGACGCGCGTGCTCGCGGGGCGCGAGCCGACGATGGCCCTACACGTGCACGTGGGCGTCCCCGGGGCGCAGGCCGCCGTCCACGCGCTCGACGGCCTGCGCGAGCGCCTGCCGCTCCTGCTGGCGCTCGGGGCCAACTCCCCGTACTGGCGGGGCGCCGACTCCGGCTTCGCCTCGATGCGCACGCCGCTGTTCGGGGCGTTCCCGCGGGTCGGCATCCCGCGGCGGTTCGGCACGTACGCCGCGTACGTCGAGGTCGTCGAGCGGATGCTGCGAACCGGCGTGGTCCCGGAGCCGGGGTTCCTGTGGTGGGACGCGCGCCTGCGGCCGGCGCTCGGCACGGTCGAGGTGCGCGTGGCCGACGCCCAGCTCGACGTCGTCGACGCGGTGGCGCTCGCCGCGCTCGTCCAGTGCCTGGTGCGCCGGCACGCCGGGTCGGACCCGGGCGCGGGCGCCGCCCGCGAGATCCTCGACGAGAACCGGTTCCTGGCCGCCCGCGACGGCATCGACGCCGCGCTGCTCGACCACGCCGGCCGCCGCCGGCGCGAGGCGCGCGAGCTGCTGGCCGAGCTGCTCGCCGGCTGCGCCGCGACGGCCGACGCGCTCGGCTGCGCGACGGAGGTCGCGACCGCCGGCGCGCTCGCCCGCGATCCCGGCCACGCGCGCCAGCGGCGCCTGGCGGCCGTCGTCGGCGCGGCGGGCCTGCCGACGCTGCTCGCCGACCGCTACGCCGGGACGCCCGACCGCGCGGCGCCGCCCGCGGCGACGGCCGCCGCCGCGGGCGGACTCTGACCGGCCGCCATCCGGGCGAGCGCGCGCACGAGGTCGGGCAGGCGGTCGGGGACCGCCGCGGACGGCGACGCGCCGGGGTGGCGGCGCGCGACGCGCGCCCGCAGGGCCCTTGGGCGCACCGCGAAGCGCAGCGGCGGATCCAGCAGGACCGGCTCCCCGTCGATGCCGGCGGGGACCGGGCCGGTCGCGCGGACCTCGAACGCGGGCGCCGACCACTGCCGCCAGGCGGGGCTCGGGCGCCAGCGCGGGCCGCCGATCTCCGCGCGCGGCCCCAGCAGCGTCACGCCCAGCAGGCCCTCGTCGATGCGCGGCCGCGTGCCGCCCGCGAGCATCCCCAGCCGGTAGCGGTTGTTGGACACGAGCACCGCGACGCGACCCTGGCGCCGGCGGCCGTGCGGACCCGTCCAGCCGATCGCGGCCCGGTGCCCGTCCGACAGCGTCGCCAGCAGCGTCCGCAGCTTCGCGCCGCGGTACTCCCGGCGCGCGACCGCGTCCGCGTAGACGCCGAGCGACACGTTGTTGACGAACGTCCGCCCGTTGACGAGCGGCAGGTCGACGCGGCGCTCCCCGCCGTCGACGAGCGCGTCGAGCGCCCCCACGGGGTCCTCGCGGTCGACGCCGAGGTCGAGCGCGAAGTGGTTGCGGGTCCCGGCCGGGATGCAGGCGAACGGGACGCCGCGCTCGGCGGCGATCTCGGCGACGATCGCCTGCGTGCCGTCGCCGCCCGCGGCGGCGACCGCGTCGGCGCCGCCGTCCAGCGCGTCGAGCACCAGCCGCCGCAGGTCGTCGCCGAGGCGCAGCTCGATCGCCTCGATCCCGCGGACCGACGCCTCCTCGGCCAGGCGGTGGCGCGTCGCGGCGCCGCCGCCTGAGCGCGGGTTCCAGACCAGCATCGGCCGGCGCGGGGGCGGCGCCGGCGGCAGCGCCACGCGGATGCGGAACGCGGCGTGCGCGGCGACGAGCGCGCCGGCGAGCGCGACGACGACCAGCACGTCGGCGGCGAGCAGCAGCGGCTCTCCCCACGGCAGCAGGGCGACGCCACCGGCGAGCGCCGCCGCGGCGGCGGCCAGGTGCGCGAGCCGGGCCGCGCCGGTGCGCAGGAGCCCGCGCCAGCCCAGCGCCAGCGCGACCGCCAGCAGCGCAACGCCGACCAGGCGGATGCCCGGCTCGCGTGCGATCGTGATCGCCGCCGCGAGCACGAGCGCGGCCGTCGGGAGCGCGAGCGCGGCCGCCGCCGCGAGGCGGCGCTCCGTCACCAGGTCAGCTCGATCTCGAGCTCGGTCTCGTCGTCCTCCACCTCGAGCTCGACCTTCAGGTGCACGGTCGCCGGCACCTCGGCCACGAAGCGCAGCCCGTCGCGCTCGATGCGGAAGTCGTTGCCCGACGCGAGCTCGTCGGCGATCGCCCGCAGGCGCGCGGCCGCGTCCTCGCGGGTGAGCGTCTGCTTCTCCTCCAGCTCCACCAGGTCCATGCGCCTCACCTCCGGGTCGTCGGTGTGCCGACCGTCCCACCCCGCGGGGCGGGTGGCAATGGTGCAGGCACGCCCGTCGCGCAGAGGCATGCCCGCACCCTTGCCGGGCACCGGCGGCGGCGACAGGCTCGCCGGCATGCGCCCGATCGAGGAGTACGCGCTGCTGGGAGACATGCGGTCCGCCGCGCTGGTGGGCATCGGCGGCTCCATCGACTGGCTGTGCCTGCCCGAGTTCGACTCGGCGTCCTGCCTGTCGGCCATCCTGGGAGACGAGCGCCACGGGCGGTGGCTGATCGCCGCCGAGGGCCCGGTCCGCCACCGCACGCGCCGCTACCGGCCGGGCACCCTCGTGCTCGAGACCGACCTCGAGACCGAGGACGGGGCCGTCCGGATCATCGACTTCATGCCCTGCGGCGGCGGGCCGTCGCAGGTCATGCGCATCGTCGAGGGCCTGCAGGGCCGGGTGCCGATGCGGATGGAGCTCGCGCTGCGGCCCGACTACGCCGCGATCACGCCGTGGGTCGAGCGAGCAGTCGACGGTGCGACCGCCACCGCGGGGCCCGACGCGTTCCGACTGAGCACCGCCGTCCCGCTCGACCTCGACGCGGGAACGATCACCGCGCGGTTCGACGCGACCGAGGGTGCCCGCCGGCGGCTGACGCTCGCCTGGCACCGGTCCTACGAGGACGCCCCGCCGGCCGAGGACGCCGAGTCCGCGCTCGCCCGCACCATGGCCTGGTGGCGGGCCTGGAGCGGGCGGTGCACGTACGACGGGCCGTACCGGGAGCAGGTGCTGGCGTCGCTGATCGCGCTGAAGGCGATGACCACCGGGACGACCGGCGCGGTCGTGGCCGCCCCGACGACCTCGCTGCCCGAGGAGATCGGGGGCGTCCGCAACTGGGACTACCGCTACTGCTGGCTGCGCGACTCCGTGCTCGCGCTGGAGGCGCTGCTGGCCACCGGCTACACGGCCGAGGCGCTGGGATTTCGCGACTTCCTGCTGCGCGTCGGCACCGGCGACCCCACGCGGATGCAGATCATGTACGGCATCCGCGGCGAGCGGCGCCTCACCGAGTTCGAGCTGCCCGAGCTGCCCGGATACGAGGGCTCGCGCCCGGTCCGGGTGGGCAACGCCGCGTCCGAGCAGTTCCAGCTCGACGTCTACGGAGAGGTCGTGGGCGTCGGGTTCCTCGGCGCCGAGGTGCTGGGGCGGGTCGAGCGGCGCCTGTGGCCACGGTGGCGGGCGATCGCCGAGCACGTCGAGACGATCTGGCGCGAGCCGGACGACGGCATCTGGGAGTCGCGCGGGGTCCGGCGTCACTACACGTACTCGAAGGTGATGGCGTGGGTGGTGTTCGACCGCCTCGTGCGGCTCGCCGAGCGCTTCGGGCTGGAGGCGCCCGTCGAGCGATGGGCGCGGACGCGCGACGAGATCCACCGCGAGGTCTGCGAGCAGGGCTACGACGCGCGCCGTCGCACGTTCACGCAGTACTACGGCTCGCGGGAGCTCGACGCGAGCACGCTGAACATCCCGATCGTCGGGTTCCTGCCGGCGACCGACGAGCGCGTGACCGGGACGATCGACGCGGTGTGGCGCGAGCTGGGACGCGACGGCTTCGTGTCCCGCTACTCGACGGCCGAGACCGACGACGGGCTGCCCGGCGACGAGGGGCAGTTCCTGGCCTGCTCGTTCTGGCTCGTGACCGCGCTCGCGCTCAACGGCCGGCTCGACGAGGCCCGGGGGCTGTTCGAGCGGCTGCTGGGGCTCGCGAACGACGTCGGCCTGCTCGCGGAGGAGTACGACGTCGTGCGCGGCCGGCAGGTCGGCAACTTCCCGCAGGCGTTCAGCCATCTGACGCTGATCATGGCCGCCCGCGCGATCGCCGACGCGGAGGGCGCGGGCGCCCGCGACGGGCGCCGCGCCGCGGTGCCGGCCGGGAGCGACGCCCCGTGACGCTTCCCGAGGTGGTGACCGAGGCGAGCGACGCGGCGCCCGCGCCACCCGCCATCCCGCACGTGGCGGTCGCGCCCGCCGACCGGGCCGCGATCGGGCGCTCGGCCCGCGCACGAGCGCCGCGGTCGGCGCACGCCGGGTGGACGGCGCCGCCCGACCGCCGCGACCCCGTGGCCGTGCTGGAGGAGGAGGGCCGGACACGCGTCCCCGAGCTCGTCCCGATCCGCTACGGCCGCATGCTTGCGAGCCCGTTCGCGTTCTACCGCGGCGCGGCCGCGGTCATGGCCGCCGACCTCTCGGGCCGAGCGGCCTCGGGCCTCACCGTCCAGGCGTGCGGCGACGCGCACATCGCGAACTTCGGCGCGTTCGCCGCCCCCGACCGCGCGCTCGTGCTGGACGTCAACGACTTCGACGAGACGCTGCCGGGCCCGTGGGAGTGGGACGTCCTGCGCCTGGCGGCGAGCATCGAGATCCTGGGGCGGGCTCGGGCGGACCGCGGGCGGGACCGCCGCGCGCTGGTGGCCGCGGCCGTGCGCTCGTATCGCGACGCGATGCGGGGGTTCGCGCGGATGGGGAACCTGGAGCTCTGGTACCAGCGGCTCGACGAGAGCGCCCTGGCGCGCGAGTTCCTGCCCGCGTTGCGCCGGCCCGACGCGGCGATGCGCCGCGCCGCCGCCGGCGCTCGCGCCCGCGACAGCCTGCGGGCCGTCGTCAAGCTCACCGAGCGTGTGCGCGGCCGGGTGCGCATCGTGCACCGGCCGCCGCTGATCGTCCCGGTGGCCGAGCTGCTGCCGGCCGACGACGCGCGCGATGTCGAGGCCGAGATGCAGGGCCTGCTGGCCGGCTACCGCCGCAGCCTGCCGGCCGACCGCCACCACCTGCTCGACGGCTACCGGGTCGTCGACCTGGCCCGCAAGGTCGTCGGGGTCGGCAGCGTCGGGACGCGCTGCTGGGTCGTGCTGCTCCACGGCCGCGACGCCGGGGATCCGCTCGTCCTGCAGGCCAAGGAGGCCGAGGAGTCGGTGCTCGCCCCGTACGCCGGGCGCAGCCGCCACGCCAACCAGGGCCGGCGGGTCGTCGAGGGGCAGCGGCTCATGCAGGCGGCGAGCGACATCCTGCTGGGGTGGGACCGGCTGCGGGGCCTCGACGGGCGCCGCCGCGACTTCTACGTGCGCCAGCTCTGGGACGGGAAGTTCTCGCCGGACCTGGAGTCGATGTCCGCCGATCGCCTCGACGCGTACGTGCGCGCGTGCGCCTGGACGCTCGCGCGTGCCCACGCCCGCTCGGGAGACCGGATCGCGATCGCGGCGTATCTCGGCGGCAAGCCCGTCTTCGACGCGGCCGTGGTGGAGTTCGCGCGCGACTACGCCAACCAGAACGAGCGCGACCACGCCGCGCTCACCGAGGCGGTGCGGACCGGGCGGGTCGAGGCCCAGCCGGGGGTCTGAGCGACGCGGAGTCAGCGCTCGGAGGGGCGAGCGCCGCGCCCGAGCAGCCACCCGATCACGATCAGCGCGAGCCCGAAGGCCAGGAACCCGAGGTCCCAGCCGATCGGCCCGCCGAGGTCGTCGCGGACGTGGTGGATGCCGAGGATCTGGTGGTCGATCAGGCCCTCGACGACGTTGAACACGCCCCAGCCGAGCAGCAGCATCCCGATCTGCAGGCGCCACGGCGGCGCGAGCTCCCCGCGCTGCCAGGCGCGCACCGCCAGGACCATCCCGCCGACGACGAGGAACCAGGTGGCGACGTGGAAGAAGCCGTCGGCGAGCGTGTTGGCCTCCAGCCCGGCGACCGAGGTCATCGGATGGTCGCCGGTGTCGGTGAGGAGGTGATGCCACTGCAGGATCTGGTGGAGCACGATTCCGTCGACGAAGCCGCCCAGGCCGAGGCCGAGGACGAAGCCGGGCAGCCGGGGCGGGCGCATGGCGGGGCGGCTACCCGCGCCACGGCAGCGGGAAGCGCCTACGGCCGTTCGATGCCCACCAGCCCGGCCCCGCCCAGCTCGGCGTCCTCCTCGCCGAGCTTCGCGAGCGCCGGGTCCGCCGGCGCCGGCGGCGCCTGCGGCAGCAGCCAGGCGACCGCGCCGGCCACGAGGCAGATCGCGGCGCCCACCCACAGCGCCTGCGGGAACGCGCTCGCGGTCGGCAGGTGCGCGCCCGCCGGCGTGTGCGCGGCCAGCAGCGACGCCGCCAGCGCGCTGCCCAGCGAGAACCCCACGTAGCGGACCACCTGGTAGAAGCCCATCGCACTGCCGGTCTCGCTCGACGGCACGCTGCGGACGATCAGCCCGGGGATCACGGCGAACGTGGTCCCGATCCCGGCGCCCACGAGCGCCAGCGCCACGAACGCGTGCCACAGGGCGTCGTGGAGCACCGCGTAGTACGCGCCCGCGAGGCCGACGACCACGCAGCCGAGCGGGAGCACCGCGCGCTCGCCCACGAGCCGCGTCAGCGCCGGCACGGCGCGCGCCACGGCCAGCGTCAGCACCGAGAACGGCAGCAGCGTCAGCCCGGCGACGAACACGGTCGCGCCGAACCCGTAGCCCGCCGACGCCGGCGTCTGCACGTGCTCGGTGACCAGCGACAGGAACATGTACATCGCGACCCCGAGCACGAGCGCGCACGCGTCGCCGGTCAGGACCGCCGGGCGGCGCAGCAGCCGCAGCTCGACCAGCGGGGCGGGGGAGTGAAGCTGGTGGCGCACCCAGGCGCCCAGCAGGACGACCGCGACGGCGGCCAGCCCGAGCTCGGCCGGCGACGCCCAGCCCCAGGTGGTGCCCTCGGCGATCGCGACGAGCAGCGCGCCGAGCCCGCCCGTCAGGAGCAGCGAGCCGCCGAGGTCGAGCGGGCCCGTCGCGCGGCCGGCGCTGGGCGGCACGACCGCGACCGCGGCCGCGAGCGCCACGAGGCTCACGCCGGCGCCGAACCAGAACGCGGCCGCCAGCCCCAGCCCCTCGGCGATGAGCCCGGCCACCGGGTAGCCGGCGCCGACCCCGCCGGCGGCCGACACCGACAGCAGCGCGATCGCGGGCGCCACCTTCTCGGGCGGCAGGTGCTCGCGCGCCGACGCCATCGCCACCGGCACGAGCCCGAGCGCGAGGCCCTGCAGCGCCCGGCCGGCCACGAGGACCGCGAGCGACGGCGCGAGCGCCGACACGACGCCGCCCACCGCCACGGCGACGAGCCCGCCCAGCAGCGCGGCGCGCTGGTGGGGGCCGTCGCCGATGCGGCCCATGATCGGCGAGCTCACGGCCCCGAACAGCAGCGTCGCGGTGAGCGACCACTGCGCGGTGCTGAGCGGGACGTCGAGCTCCTCGCCGATGCTCGGGATCAGCGGCGCCCCCAGCGAGGACACGGTCGCCGCCACGAACGTGACGCCCACCAGGACGGGGAGCAGGAGCGCGGGGCGGCGCGTCATCGCGCCTCGGCCTGCACGGCGTCGATCACGCGCCCCAGCGCCTCGGTGGCGCCCAGGAGCGCCGCGACGTCGGCGTCGGACAGCGACCGCACGTGGTCGCGCAGGAGCGCCCGGTACTCGGCCCGCAGGCCCTCGAGCTCCGCCCGCCCGCGCTCCGTCACCGACACCAGCACCACCCGCCCGTCGCTCGCCGAGCGCGCGCGGTCGACCAGCCCGCGCTGCTGGAGGCGGTCGACGAGCTGGGTGACGGTCGGCTGCGCGAGCGCCTCGGTCTCGGCCAGCTCGGTGATCCGGTGCGGCCGCTCGGTCAGCGTCGCCAGCAGGCTCGCCTCGGCCCGGGTCAGCGACCCGGTTGCGGCCCGCAGCAGCAGGCGCCCGAGCTGCGACGCGCGCCGCAGGAGCGTCTCGGCGACCTGGTCGATCGCCGCGGTGCGGTCGGTGGCGGGGGTGGGCATGGCCGGAAATTGTATTGCATGCCTATAGAACTACCCCCAGGGCGAGGTTGAGGGGTCACCCCTCATGCGACCCGGCCCGCCCAGATCGAGCATGGCGCGCCATGAGAACGCGCATCCCCCTCTGCCTCGCGGCCTTCGCGGCCGCCCTGAGCCTCGCCCCGGCCGTCGCCTCCGCCGACGTGCAGACCGAGCTCGTCAGCCGCGCCAGCGGCTTCGACGGCGCGCCCGCGGGCGACCACTCCACCGGCGGGTCGGTCTCCGCCGATGGCCGCTTCGTCGCCTTCGCCTCGCAGGCCAACGGCCTGTCGGCGCTCGACGACGACCAGTACAGCAACGTGTTCGTCCGCGACCGGCTCACCGGCACCACCGAGCTGATCTCGCGGGCGCCGGGCGGCACGCCGGCCAACAACCACTCGAGCCGCCCGTCGATCACGCCGGACGGCCGCTACGTCGTGTTCGAGTCCCAGGCGAGCAACCTGTCGGCGTTCGACACCAACGGCGCGACGAACGACATCTTCCGCTACGACCGCGAGACCGGCACGCTGACGATGGTCAGCCGCGCGAACGGGGTCAACGGCACCGCCGGCGACGACCTGTCGCTGAACGCGTCGATCTCCGACGACGGCAACAAGGTCGTGTTCGAGTCCGATGCCGACAACCTGTCGGCGATCGACGGCGACGCGTTCCGCAACGTGTTCCTGCGCGACATCGCCGCGGGCACGACGACGCTCGTCAGCCGGGCCGGCGTCGCGGCGAACAGCAACTCGCAGGACGCGATGATCTCCGGCGACGGCACCGACGTCGTGTTCGTGTCGGACGCGACGAACCTCGCCGGCGGCGACGATCTGCCCGGCGTCCGCGACGTCTTCGTGCGCAACCTCGTGTCGCAGACCACATCGCTCGTCAGCCGCGCCGCGGGCGTCGCCGGCGCGCCCGGGTCCGCGGACTCGCTGCACCCGACGATCTCGCGCACCGGCCGCTACGTCGCGTTCGCGACCAGCGCGCCGAACCTGAGCGCCGAGGACGACGACGCGGCCTTCCGGCGCGTCCTGCGGCGCGACCTCGTGACCAACCAGGTCGTGCTCGTCAGCCGCGCCGACGGCGCCGACGGCGCGCCGAACGCCGGCATCGCCGATCGGCCGGCGATCTCGGCCGACGGCACCACGATCGCGTTCTCCTCCGGCGACCAGCTCGTGCCGGCCGCCAAGCCGGCGACCGCGAACGTCTACGTCCGCACCGTCGGGGCCGGCACGACCGTCCTGGCGACGCGCGCCTCCGGCGTGGACGGTGCCGCGGCCGACGGCGGCACCGACGGGCACGCCATCTCCGCCGACGGGCAGACCGTCGTGTTCCGCAGCATCGCCGACAACCTGACGCCGATCGACCTCGGCGCCAACTGGGACGTCTTCGCCCGCGGCCCGGCGATCGAGGCGCCGGCGCCCGCGCCCGCCCCGCAGGACAACGGCGGTGGCGGTGGCGGTGGCGGTGGCGGCGGTGGCGGCGGAGGCGCCGCGACGCCCGCCCCGGCCGGCGGCGAGGCCGCCGGCGGCCCGTCCGGGAACGCCGAGGCGCCGCCCGTGACGTCTACGACCGCGCCGTCGGGCCAGACCAAGGCCCCGAAGGTCGGGCTGCGGCTGCTGAGCGTCGGCGCCCGTCAGGCCCGGGTCCGCGTGAGCTGCCCGGCGACCGCCGCCGCCGCGTGCCGCGGCACGCTGACCCTGCGCGCGGCCGCGAAGAAGAAGGGCAAGGGCCGCGTGCTCGGCACCGCCCGCTTCAGCGTCCGCAAGGGCGGCCAGCGGGTCGTGACGGTCGCGCTGCGCCCGGCCGCGCGGACCGCGGTCGCCAAGGCGGGCGGGCGCACGCTGCGCGTGCAGGCGGTCGCGCGGGTGCGCGCCGCCGACTCCCCGGTGCGCACGGTGCGCCGCGGGCTGAGCGGCCCGCGCCGGGTTCGCTAGCCCGTCCGGCGGTCCTGGAGGCCGGCCGTCCGCCCGCGCGCGACGGCCGGCCCCGCCGGACCGCTAGGCTGCCGCCGTCGTGGCCGCCGGAAAGGGCAAGATCGTCACCGGGCCGCCCGACTTCGTGGGCGTGGGGGCCCAGCGCTCGGGCACGACGTGGTGGTTTCGCACGCTGCTCAGCCACCCGCAGATCCGCCCGCCGCGCAAGGGCCGCAAGGAGCTGCACTTCTTCGAGCCGTACGGCGCGCGGCCGATGCGCGACGAGGACGTCCCGCGCTATCACGAGCTGTTCCCGCGCCGCCCGGACCAGATCGCGGGGGAGTGGACGCCCCGCTACATGGCCGACGCGTGGACGGCGCCGCTGCTGAAGCGCGCCGCGCCCGACGCCAAGCTCCTGGTGATGCTGCGCGACCCGATCGAGCGCTACCGGTCGGGGGTCGTGCACCGCGCGACGCGCAGCCCCGACGCCCGCGCCGAGATCGTCGCGCGCGACGCGATCGAGCGCGGCCGCTACACCTCGCAGCTTCGCGGCCTCCTCGAGGTCTTCGAGCGCGACCGCATCCTCGTCCTGCAGTACGAGCGCTGCCGCCTGGACCCGATCGGCCAGTACCGGCGCACCCTCGAGTTCCTCGGCGTCGACGACCACGTGCCCGAGGACGTCCAGCGGCTGCGCGGCACCACGATGCAGTCGGGCAAGAAGCCCCTGTGGCCCGACCTTCAGGAGGCGCTGCGCGTGACGCTGGGGCCGGAGGTGCGCGCGCTCGTCGAGATGGTGCCCGACCTCGACCTCGACCTCTGGTCGAACTTCAGCCAGCTCCCGAGCGACGATGGCGTCCTGGCGTAGCCGTCTGCGCCGCCGGCGCCGCCCGTCGGGACCGGGCGGGCCGCCCGACTTCATCGGGGTCGGCGCGCAGTCGTGCGGCGCCCCCTGGTGGCACGGGCTGATCGCCGAGCATCCGCGGATCCTGCGGCCCGTCGACGGGCGGGAGGGCGCCGGGTTCTTCGACGAGTTCTCGCAGCGGGAGATGACCGACGCCGACGTCGCCCGCTACCACGCGCGGTTCGTCCGCCCCGAGGGGTGCCTGGCGGGCGAGTGGGGGTCGCGGTACCTGGCGGACGCGTGGACGCCGCCGCTGATCGCGCGGGCGGCGCCCGAGGCCCGGCTGCTCGTCATCCTGCGCGACCCGATCGAGCGCTACCTGGCGGCGCTGCGTCAGCGCACGCGCGAGGTCGCCTCGCCCGACGACGCGGTCCTGATGACCGACATGATCAACCGCGGCCGCTACGCGACGCAGCTGCGGGCGCTGCGCGCGTTCGTCGATCCCGAGCGGATCCTGGTCCTCCAGTACGAGCGCTGTCGCGCCGACGTCCTGGGCGAGTACCGGCGCACGATCCGGTTCCTGGGGCTGCCCGACGACGGCTTCGTTCCGCGCCGCCTGCGCCGCGCGGCACGGGGCGAGACGGGGCCGCGCGGCTATGTGCGCGCGCTGCGCGCGATCGGCCTGCCCGAGCACGTCAACCGCCGCTGGCTGCGCAACGCGCCGCGCCGCTGGCTGCGCGGGGAGAAGGTCCGGGTGCCGACCGAGCTGTGGCCCGAGCTGGAGGCGTCGCTGCACGCGGTCCTCGACCCCGAGGTCGCGGCGCTGCGGGACCTGGTCCCCGAGCTGGATCTCTCGCTGTGGCCGCATTTCGCGCATCTGCGCGAAGGGGTTAAGGCTTGAGCCCGATCTGCCGATAGTGGACACGTGGACGATGGCCTGCGCAGGGGTCTCGGTTTCGGCGTACAGGCGTGCATCACGCTGTGCGTCGCGGCCGTGGTCCTGGGACTTGCACTGACGACCTCGCTCGGCACGGGGCCCTTCGCCGAAGGCGGAGACGAGCCGCCGGCGCGCTCGCTGCAGCTCGCCGACGCCGGCGCTGGAACCGCGGCCGTCACCGACCTCGACCTGTTCGGCAGCCGCGCGGGCCTGGACGGCGACGGCGCCGCCGGCGGCGCGGCCGTCACGGTGCCGGGTGCCGGCACGGCGGAGGTCACCACCACCGAGCCCGGCGGCCGCAACGGCGCCGGCGGCGGGTCGGACGACCTGCCCGCGATCGGGGACTTCGGCCGCGGCACGCTGCCCGGCGGTGGGTCAGGCGGGTCCGGCGGGTCCGGCGGGAGCGGTGGCTCCGGCGGCGACATGCCCGGCGGCCCGCCCACCGAGGAGACCGTCCCGCCCTCGGGCGGGGGCGGGATCGTGCCGTCGAGCCGCCGCATGTACCTGCGCGTGCTGTCGATCACCGACGCGCCCGGGTCGACGCCGGCCAAGCCGCGCTTCACCGCGGCGATGGCGCTCGAGAACGCCGACACCGGCGAGGTGCGCCGCAAGCTGAACCTGAACCTCTCGCCGGCCGCGTCGGTCGTCGCCGAGCCCGGCCAGGCGCTGCGGGCGCGCATCGACGTCGTCGAGGTGCCCGTCAACGACGTGCCCACCCGCCAGCTCCGCCTGCGGATGGACGTCGTGCCGACGAGGACGACCGAGAAGCACGCCGCCGACCTGGGCACCGGCGACGGCAAGAGCAACGTCGTGCAGCTCACGCTGCCGCTGACGGAGCCGGAGCCGGCGGAGGAACCGCCGGCGGAGGAGCCGCCCGCCGAGGAGCCCCCGGCCGAGGAGCCCCCGGCCGAGGAGCCGCCCGCCGAGGAGCCCCCGGCCGAGCAGCCGCCCGCCGGGGAGGAGCCGCCCGCCGGGCAGGAGCCGCCCGCTGAGGAGCCGCCTGCGGAGCAGCCGCCCGCCGGGGAGGAGCCGCCCGCCGGGGAGGAGCCGCCCGCTGAGGAGCCGCCTGCGGAGCAGCCGCCCGCCGGCGAGGAGCCGCCCGCGGAGGAGCCGCCCGCGGAGGAGCCGCCGGCCGAGGAGCCGCCGGCCGAGGAGCCGCCGGTCCAGGAGCCGCCCGTCGAGGAGCCGCCGCCCGCGCCGCCGGCCCCCGCGCCCGAGCCGCCTCCGGTCACCGAGGTCCTGCTGCCGCTGGACGTGCCCGAGGACGAGACGGCGCCGCCGTCGACCTCGGCCCCGTCCGAGACCGCGACCGAGTCGACGGTGACGGCGCCGCCGCCCTCGGAGCCCACCGAGCCGACCGATCCGCCCCCGGCGCCCGCCGAGGTCCCGGTCGAGATCGTGCTCGAGACCGAGGCGCCGCCCGAGCCCGCGCCCGCCGCGGCCGAGCCGACCGCCGCCGACGCGCCCGCGCCGGAGGCCGACCCGGCCGCCGCCGAGCCCGCGCCCGCCCCCGCCGAGTAGCCCACCATTGTCAGCTCGCGATCGCTATGCGATCGCGATCCGACAACGGCACGCGCGCGGCGCGGTGTCGCGCGAGCGTGGGGCTCAGCAGCTCGCGCCGCCCCACGCCCGGCAGGCGAGGACGATCCCGTCGTACGTGCGCAGGCGCGCGACGCCGCCGGTGTTGCGCAGCGCCCCGGGGCCGATCGGCCAGAAGCGGTCCAGGCGCGTGTCGTCGCGCGGCGACCCCTCCAGCCGCAGCCGCAGCGTCTCGCCGGGCTCCACGATCGACCCGGGGCCGAACGCGTACGCCCGCGCGCCGACCGACAGCTCGTAGCCGTCGAGGTCGACGGGATGGTCGGCGTCGGAGCGGATCGACACCTGCTCGCGGCCCGACGGCTGCACCCGCAGCTCGAACCGCCCGACGTTCGGGTCGGCGCAGTCCACCCGGCACGGGTAGATCATCCAGGCGCGCAGGTTGCCGTGCGGGTCGAAGAGGTAGGCGCCGTCGCCGGTCCCGCGCGCCGGGTCGACGTTGTTGAAGATCCCGCGGTCCAGCCCCCACGTCAGCAGGGAGCCGGAGCCCTGGCCGACCTGCACGGTGATCGTCCCGCCCGGCGGCACGACGGTGTCGGCCGGGAACCAGAACCGCTGCAGGCTCGAGTCGCGCAGCACCCAGCCGCCGAGCGACACCGGCGCGGTGTCGAGGTTGCGGATGCGCACCCACTCGTCGTCGGGCCGGCGGCTGTCGTTGCCGTCGGCGTCCCAGTGGACCCACAGCTTCAGCGCGGCCGGCGGCGCCCCGCCGCAGTACGTCGGGTTCCACAGGTTCACGCCGGCCTTCGCGGCGGCCTGCGACGTCGCGTTGTAGGTCTCGTTCCACGCCCACTCGCCGCTGTGCGGGAGCCACAGCGCGTGGCCCTCGGCGAGCATCACGCGGCCGACGTCGATCCACTGGCCGTCGATGAACACGGCGACCGAGCGGCGCAGGCGCCCGCGCGAGCGGTGGTCGGGGTTCTGGGCGGTCAGGCGCACGATGCCGCCCGACGCGGCGACCAGCTCCTCCAGCCGCGCGGTCGCCTCGAGCGCGTGACACTCGCCCTGGCGGATCTCGCGGCGGTGGCTGTAGACCGTCTGCTCCATCGCCTGGATGCCGGCGATGCGCACGCGGGCGGTCTCGGTCGTCAGGTCGTCGTGGAAGTCGACGTCGAGCGTGTCGCCGTCGGAGATGTGCGTGACGGTGCCCGTCCACGACCAGCACAGCGGCTCGGGACGGTCCGGCAGGCAGGGGACCTGCTCGACGACGGCGCCGGCGGGACCGGCGGTGGCAAGGGCCGCGCCGACGGCGGCGGCGAGGAGGAGGACGGCACGGATCATCGCCTGGGTCATCGGCATATCGAGAACCCTGCACGAGCGGCTATGTTGCGCGCCGCGTGCCGAAGGTGTCCGTCATCGTGCCGGTCTACAACCCCGGCTCCAACATCGACGACCTCATCCGGACGGTCCTGGATCAGTCGATGCCCGCCGAGGACTACGAGGTCGTGTTCGTCGACGACGGCTCGACCGACGACACGCCCGCGCGGCTCGACGCGCTCGCCGCCGAGCACGCCAACGTCCAGGCGATCCACATCCCCAACTCGGGCTGGCCGGGGCGCCCGCGCAACGTCGGCACCGACGCGGCCAGCGGCGAGTACGTGCTGTACGTCGACAACGACGACTGGATCGGCCACGAGGCGCTCGAGCGCTGGTACGCGAAGGCGAAGGCCGACGACGCCGACGTCGTCGTCGGCAAGGTCGTGGGCCACGGCAAGTTCGTCCCGCGCCCGCTGTTCCGGCGCAACCGCAGCAACGTGACGCTCGAGTGGCCGCCGCTGATCACGCTGCTGTCGCCGCACAAGCTGTTCCGCCGCGCGTTCCTGGCCGAGCACGGCATCCGCTTCCCCGAGGGGCGCCGCCGCCTCGAGGACCACGTCTTCGTGATGCACGCGTTCTTCCATGCCCGGTCGATCTCCGTCCTCGCGGACTATCCCTGCTACCACTGGATGCTGCGCGACGCCAGCGCCTCGTTCGCGCGCATGGACCCGCACGGCTACTTCGCCAACCTGCGCGAGGTCCTCGACCTCATCGAGGAGCACACCGAGCCCGGGCCGCTGCGCGACGAGCTGTTCGTGCACTGGTACCGCGGCAAGCTGCTCAAGCGCGTCGGCGGCGGCTCGTTCTCGCGCCGCCAGGAGGCCGACCCGGAGTACAACCGCGAGCTGTACGAGGTCATCCACGAGCTCGCCCACGAGCGCTTCGGGCCCAGCCACGAGGCGCTGCTGCCGTTCCACCTGCGCGTCCGCTCGCGGTTGCTGCGCGACGGCGACTTCGAGGGCCTGAAGCTGCTGGCCGACTTCGAGATGCAGCTCAAGGCCCGCGGCCGCGTGCGCGTCGCGCCCCGCGACGGCGGCCTGGCGCTCGACGCCGAGGCGACGATCGAGGGCGCCACCCAGCCGCTGGCGTTCCGGCGCGACGGGGACCGCCTGCGCTGGCTCGCGCCGCCCGAGCTCGAGCGGCGGCTGCCCGAGGACGCGCTCGACGCCACCGAGCGCTTCGACCGCAGCACGCTCCAGCTCCTGCTGCAGGCCAAGGGCGACGGCGCCGAGTTCCTCGTCGGCGGGCGCAGCGAGCTGCGCCTCGACGACGACGGGCGCGCGATCCTGACCGTGCGGACCACGCTCGACCCCGCCACCGCCGCCGGCGGCGGTCCGCTGCCGGCCGGCGACTGGGGGCTGCTGGGCAACCCGATCGTCGGCGGCTTCACCCGGACCGCCTCGCTGCGCCGCGACCCCGGCAAGCGCGCGGTGAAGCTGACCGTCGACGCCGACGGGCGGATCGCCGACACGACGCCGCCCACCCCCGCGCCCGCGCCGCAGACGCCGTCGGTGCGGCTCAAGCGGCGCGTCAAGCGGCTGCTGCGCCGGTGAGCGCGGTGACGCCGGCGCTCACCGTCCGCCGCGTCGAGGTCCTCGACCGCCACCGGCTGCTGCTCGCCGGCCGCGGGTCGGGGGAGCTCGTCCTCGACGGCCCCGGCGGCGCTCGCGAGACCATCCCGGCCGTGCCGGCCGTCGACGGCGGCGACGCCGAGGCGCTGGTCGACCTGGCCGCGCTCGCCCCGGGCGCGTGGACGCTGCGCGCCCCGCTCGACCCCGAGGCCAAGCTGCCCGGCGCCGCCGTCGTCCCGACGCCCACCGGGCTGCGCCGCGTGCGCGCCCGCCGCGGCGACGACGGCGCGCTGCGCCTCGACCTGCGCGCCGCCGGCCCGCACGCCGAGCTCGAGCACGTGGCCGTCCACGACGACGGCGCCGTCACCGTCGAGGTCGAGGCCGACGGGGAGCGCCTCGTCGCCCGTCGCCGCGACGGCGGGGAGGAGGTGGCCGTCGACGCCGCGCCCGCCGGCGCCGGCCGCGTCGCCGCCCGCCTCGACCTCGCCCGGCTGCGCCCGGCCGGGATCTGGGACCTGTGGCTCGACGACCGCCGCATCGGCCGCCACCTCGACGACCTCCCCGGCAAGCGCGACGCGCTCGCCTACCCGGTGCTCCCGGCCGGCGATCTCGAGGCGCGCCCCTACCTCACCGTCGAGGACAACCTCTCGATCCGCGTCGCGCCCGCGGGGACCGCGCCGCCGCTGCCGGAGCTCTCGCTCGGCCGCGTCTCGCTGCGCCGGCGGCTGCTGCGCCCGCTCGCGCTCGCCGTCCACCACGCCGGCATGCGCCTGCTCCCGGCGCTCGCCGGCCGCGCGCGCGACGGCGACGACCACCAGGTCCGGATCCTGCTCACGCACGCGTGGGGGATGGGCGGCACGATCCGCACGACGCTCAACCTCGCCGAGCACCTCGCCGGCCGCTACGACGTCGAGCTGCTCAGCCTCGTGCGCCGCCGCGACGAGCCGTTCTTCGCGCTGCCGCCCGGCGTGACGGTGAACGCGGTCGACGACCGCCGAGAGCCGCCGCGGTCCCGGCTCGCGCGCCTCGCCGCCCGGCTGCCCAGCGTCCTCATGCACCCCGACGACTTCGTGTTCGCCGACGCGACCCTGCTCACCGACATCCGCCTCGCGCGCCGCCTGCGCGGCCTGCGGGGCGGAGCGCTGATCGCCACGCGCCCGGCCTTCGCGCTGCTCGTCGCGCGGCTGGCGCCCGCCGACGTCGTCACGATCGCCCAGGAGCACATGAACTTCCGCGCGCACCGGCCGGGCCTCGCCCGCCAGGCGCGCCGCCACTTCCACCGCCTCGACGCGCTGGCCGTCCTCACCGAGGGCGACCGCGCCGACTACGACGCGATGCTCGAGGGCACCGCCACCCAGGTCGTGCGGATCCCGAACGCGGTGCCGCGCCTGGACGGGGGCGTCGCGGCGCTGGAGGAGCCCGTCGTCGTCGCCGCCGGGCGGCTGAACTCGCAGAAGGGCTTCGACCTGCTGATCGCCGCGTGGCGGCGCGTCGCCGAGCGCCACCCCGACTGGCAGCTGCGCATCTACGGCCGCGGCTCCGAGCGCGCCGCCCTGCAGCGGCTGATCTTCGAGGCCGGCCTGCAGGAGCGCGTGCTGCTGATGGGCGCCACGCGGCGGCTGGGCGAGGCGCTGGAGCGCGCGTCGATCTTCGCGCTCAGCTCCCGCTTCGAGGGCTTCGGGATGGTGCTCGTCGAGGCGATGAGCCGGGGCGTGCCGGTCGTGAGCTTCGACTGCCCGCGCGGGCCGTCGGAGATCGTCGGCGACGGCGTCGACGGGCTGCTCGTGCCCGCCGAGGACGTCGACGGCCTCGCCGACGCGCTGTGCGCGCTGATCGAGGACCCGGCGCGCAGGCGGGCGATGGGCCGCGCCGCGCTCGACAAGGCGGCCCGCTACGACGCCGCCGCCATCGGTCGCGAGTGGGAGGCGCTGCTCGACAACCTCCTCGGGCGGCGACACGCGATCTTCTAGCCTCGCGTCCTCCGTTTCGATGCCCTCGCCCGCCGCGCCACAGCCGCAGACCACCGCGATCGTCCTCGTCGCCGCCGCGACCGACGAGGGCGCCCCCGCGGCGCTGCTGCGCTGGGACGACACGACGATCCTGCGGCGCCTGCTCGACCAGCTCGCGAGCCTCGCGATCGCCCGGGTGCACGTGCTGACCCGGCCGGCGTTCGCCGACGCGGTCGACGCGGAGCTGGGCGCATTCACCGGCGCCCCGGCCGAGCTGCACGTCACCGCCGACGTCGCCGCCGACCTGCGCGAGATCGCCGCCGTGGCGGGCCATCGCGGCGCCGGCGCCCCCGGGACGCTCGTCGTCGTCAACGGCGACGTCGTCACGCACCGCGAGGCGCTCGCCGGCCTGCTCGCGGACCCGCGCGTGACGACCGGAGTCCTCAGCACCGGCGGGCGGACGGGCCGGCCGTTCACGTTCCGGATCCGCTCGCGCCGCGGGCGGGTCGTCGGCGCCGGCTCGCCCTACCACTACTGCCACCACACGACCGGCGGCTTCCTCGGCGTGCTGAAGATCGCCCCGGCGGAGCGCGCGCTCGTCGCCGCCGCCTGCGAGGAGCTGGCGCCGCTCGTCGCCGACCCGCCCGCCTCCTGGCTGGAGGAGCTCGAGCACAAGGAGATCCGCTGGCGCCTGTCGCTGGCGCGCACGCACCTGGTGGAGGGCGACGGCGCGCCGCGCGGACCGCACGACGGGGAGGCCGGCCTGCCGCGGGTCGACCCGTCCGAGTCGATCGACGTCGCCGTGCTCGACGCGGTCGAGCTGCCCGCCGAGCGCATCGACGAGCTGCGCCGCCGCCTGGCCGCCGGGCGCGAGGACGCCTCGGCGCTCGTGCTCGTCGGGATGGTGCGGGCGGGCGCGCCGATCGGCAACAGCTACCTGCGCGAGCTGTTCTGGGCCCGGCCGCTGTCGGAGGCCGACGTCGCTCGCGCGCGCGAGGACATCCTCCTCTACGACGAGGACAAGGTCCTGCTGGACTCCGCGGTCAAGGGCACCGACGGCTTCTTCACGACGTTCTTCGTCAGCCCCTACTCGCGCTACATCGCCCGCTGGGCGGCGCGGCGCGGCCTCACGCCCAACCAGGTCACGACGTTCTCGCTGCTGCTCGGCATCCTCAGCGCGGCCGGCTTCGCGACCGGCGAGCGCTGGGGGCTGATCGCCGGCGCGGTGCTGCTGCAGCTCGCGTTCACGTTCGACTGCGTCGACGGCCAGCTCGCCCGCTACACGCGGCAGTTCTCCAAGCTCGGCGCGTGGCTGGACTCGGTGTTCGACCGCGCCAAGGAGTACGTCGTGTTCGCCGGCCTGGCGATCGGCGCCTCGCGCACCGGCGACCCGGTGTGGGTGCTGGCCGGCTGCGCGCTCATGCTCCAGACCATCCGCCACACGTTCGACTTCTCGTTCGCCGCCGCGGCGCACCAGATGATCTCGGCCACGCAGCCGCCGCCGGTCGCGCAGGCCTGGGACAGCCTGACGAAGCCGCCGCACCCGCTGGCGCCGCGGCCGGACGGGGCCGCCGCGCGCACGGCCGACGGCGAGCGGCTGCCGCTGCCGCAGCGGGTCGCGGCCGGCGCGCTGGCGACCTGGCGGGCGCTGGACCGCCTCGGCCCGACGATCTGGCTGAAGCGGATCGTCGCCTTCCCGATCGGCGAGCGCTTCGCCGCGATCTCGATCACCGCCGCGATCTGGTCGGCGCACACGACGTTCGTCGTCCTGCTCGCGTGGGGCGGCTTCGCGGGGCTGTACGCGCTCGCCGGGCGGCTGCTGAGGTCGATCGCGCGATGAGCACGCTGGCCACCTACCGCGACGACGGCCCGCTCGCCGCGCTGCTCGGGCGCCTGGGCGCCGCGATCCCGCTGTGGCCGGCGGTGCTCGTGACGATCGGCCTGCTGCCGGCCGCCGTCGTGATCGTGCTCGAGGGCGACGGCGCCTCCGAGGGGCTCGCCGGCGCCTGCGCCGCCTGGCTCATCCTGCTGGGCGGCGTCTCGCGCGGCCGCCCGCTCGACGACCGCCTGCGCTGGATGGTCCCGGCGCTGCTGCGCCTGGGCGAGTACGGGACGATCATCTGGCTGTGCGCGATCGCCGGCGGCGCCGCGCCCGCCGGCGCGTTCGCGCTGCTGGCCGTCGCCGCCTTCCGCCAGTACGACCTGGTCTACCGGCTGCGCACCCGCGGCGCCACGCCGCCGGCGTGGACGGCCGCGGTCTCGCTCGGCTGGGAGGGGCGCATCGCGCTCACCTGGGTCCTGCTGGCGGCCGACCTGCTGCCGGGCGCGCTCTACGCGGTCGCCGGCGTGCTCGCCGTCCTGCTCGTCGGCGAGTCCGTCCGAAGCTGGACATCATCCCTGCGGGTCGACGCGCCCGCCGTGTACGAAGACGAGGAGGACGAAGCCGCATGATCGGCATGGTGCTCGCCGCCGGCTGGGGCAGTCGCCTCGCGCCGCTGACCGACGAGCTGCCCAAGACGCTGCTGGAGGTCGACGGGGATCGCACGATCCTCGACGTCGCGATCGGCAACCTGCGCTCCGTCGGGCTCGACGAGATCGTCGTCGTGACCGGCTTCCGCCACGACGTGCTCGCCGATCGGCGGCCGGCGCTGGAGCGCGACCACGGCGTCCGCGTCGAGCTCCTGTACAACCCCAAGGCGCTGGAGTGGAACAACTGCTACTCGCTGTGGTGCGCCCGCGAGCACTTCGCCCGCGGCGTGCTGATGGCCAACGGCGACACCGTCCATCCCGCCTCGGTGGAGGAGACGCTGCTGGCCGCCCGGGGCGACGACGACCTCGTCATCGCCGTCGACCAGGAGCAGGCGCTGGCCGAGGAGGAGATGAAGGTGCAGGTCTCGCCCGAGGGGCTGCTGACCCGGATCACCAAGCAGATGGACCCGGCCACCGCCGTCGGCGAGTACATCGGCGTGACGCTGATCGAGCCGCACGCCGCCGACGCGCTCGCGTCCGCGCTGCAGGCGACGTTCGAGCGCGACCCGCAGCTCTACTACGAGGACGGCTTCCAGGAGCTCGCCGACCGCGGCGGGCGCGTGCGGATCGCGCCGATCGGGACGGTCGAGTGGGTCGAGGTCGACGACCATGCCGACCTGGCCCGGGCGCGGGAGGTCGCGTGCCGCTGCTAGCGCGCATGATCGGCACGCCCCTGGCCATCGACATCGGCCCGGGGGCGATCGCCGCGCTGGCGCCGCTGCTGGCGGACCGCCGCATCTCCAGCGGCGGGCACGTCGCGGTCGCGGTCGGGCCCGGCCAGGGCGCGGAGATCGCCGAGGTGCTGCGCCCGCAGCTCGCGCACGCCGACATCCTGCGCGTCGACGACGGCTCCGTCGAGGAGGCCAGCGCGCTGGCCAAGCGGCTGCGCGCGGGCTTCTACGACGCGATCGTCGGGATCGGCGGCGGCAAGGTGCTCGACACCGCCAAGTACGCGGCCTCGCTGAGCGGGCTGCCGATGGTCGCGGTCGCCACGAGCCTCGCCCACGACGGGCTCGCGTCGCCGGTCGCGTCGCTGACCGAGGGCGGGCGCAAGATGAGCTTCGGCGTGCAGATGCCGATCGCGGTCGTCGTCGACCTCGACTACGTGCGCCGCAGCGCGCCCGAGATGCGCCGGTCGGGGATCGGCGACGCGGTCTCCAACCTGTCGGCGATCGCCGACTGGGAGCTGGCCGGGCGCGAGCGCGGCGAGGAGGTCGACGGCCTGGCGGTCACGTTCGCGCGCACCGGCGCGATGGGCGTGATCGACCGCACCGACACGATCGACGACGACGCGTTCCTGTACGCGCTCGCCGACGCGCTCGTGCTCGGCGGGCTGGCGATGGCGGTCGCGGGCAGCAGCCGCCCCTGCTCGGGCGCCGACCACGAGATCCTGCACGCGATCGACCACCTGTTCCCCGGCACGGCCAGCCACGGCGAGCTGGCCGGCCTGGGCGCGCTGTTCGCCTGCCACCTGCGCGGCGACGCCGAGCTCACCGCCCACCTGGCCGCGTGCCTCGTCCGCCACGGCCTGCCGTGCGTCCCCGAGGAGGCCGGCCTCACCCGCGAGCAGTTCGCGGACGCGGTCGCGCACGCGCCGTCGACCCGCCCGGACCGCTACACGATCCTCGAGCACCTGGCGCTGTCGGCGGAGGAGGTGAGGGCGCGTGTCGACGCGTTCGCGGACGCCCTCGATCGCTGAGCTGCGCGCGGTCACCCAGCCGCCGGAGATCTTCGCCCGCAACAGCGGCGAGCACTGGGCCGGGCGCCTCTACATCCGCCGCCTGTCGCCGTACCTGACGCGGCTGCTGCTGCGCACCCCGATCACGCCCAACGGGGTCACGTGGCTGATGATCCTGGCCGGGATCGCCGCGGCGGCCGTGCTGACGCTGCCGGGCGTGTGGCCGGCGGTCGCCGCCGTCGTCCTCATCCAGCTGCAGATCCTGCTCGACTGCAGCGACGGGGAGCTGGCGCGCTGGACCGAGCGTCGCTCCCCCGTCGGCGTCTACCTCGACCGCCTGGGCCACTGGCTCACCGAGGCGGCGCTGCCGATCGGGCTGGGCATCCGCGCCGACGGCGGCTGGGAGCACCTCGGCGGCTGGACGTCGATCGGCCTGCTGCTGGCGGTGATCTCGCTGGTGGTGAAGGGGGAGGGCGCGCTCGTGCACATCGCGCGCCTGGAGTCCGGCCTGGCGAAGGTGGCCGACACGGCGGCGACCGCGGCGCCGGCGCGGGCGGGCCTGGCGCGGGTGCGGTCGCTGCTGAGCTTCGCGCCGTTCTTCCGCGTGTTCGTGGCGATGGAGTTCACGCTGCTGGCGCTCGCCGCCGCGATCGGCGACGAGATCGCGGGCGACCTCGACGTGACCCGCGGCGTGCTGGTCGCGCTGATCCCGATCACGGCGATCGTCGCGGCGGGGCGGCTGGTGGCGATCCTGACCTCGGCGCGGCTGCGAGCATGACGGCCGTCGGCTGCGTGGTGCTGACCGGCGGTCGGCGTCCCGACGACCTGCGTCTCGCCGTCGACTCGCTGCTGCGCCAGCGCGGGGTGGAGGTCGTGGTCGTGGTGGTCGGCAACGGGTGTCGGCCCGAGGGCCTGCCGGACGCGGTGCGGGTGGTCGCGCTGCCCGAGGACGTCGGCATCCCCGGGGGCCGCAACGCGGGCGTCGCGCACGTCGGCGGCGACCTCCTGTTCTTCCTCGACGACGACGCCTCGCTGCGCGACGACGACGCGCTGGCGGCGGTGGCGGCCAAGTTCGCCGCCGATCCGGCGCTCGGCGCCGTGCAGCTGCGCGTGGAGCCGCGCGACGGCGGGCCGCGCCTGCGCAACTGGACGCCGCGCCTGCGGGTCGGCGACCCGGCGCGCTCGGGCGACGTGGCGGCGCTGTGGGAGGGCGCGGTGGCGATCCGCCGCGGCGTGTTCGAGGCGGTCGGCGGGTGGCCGGAGGCGTTCCGGTTCGTCCACGAGGGCGTCGACCTGGCCTGGCGGGTGCTCGACGCCGGCCACCGCGTGCACTACGCCGGCGACGTCGTCGCGCTGCACCCGTCGCACGTCGTCGGGCGCCACGCCTACTCGGCCTACCACGGGGCGCGCAACCGCGTGTGGCTGGCCCGCCGGCACCTGCCGGTGCTCCTCGGCGTGCTGTTCGTCGCCACGTTCTTCCTTCGCTCGCTGCCGACGCTGCTGCGCCGCGGGCACCTGCGCGACGCGCTGCGCGGCTACCGCGACGGCCTGCGCGGGGACTGCGGCCCGCGCCGCCCGCTGCGCCGCTCGACGCTGTGGCGGATGACCCGCACCGGCCGTCCGCCGGTCATCTGAACGGCCACGGTCCGCCGGGTCGAGCCAATAGCCTGGGTGGCGAATGTCGACCGACACGGTCAACAAGGACGTGCCGCCGCAGGAGAACCCCGCGGCCATCGCCGACGGGTGGGCCGACGCCTACACGCCCGAGGTCAACGTCTACGAGCCGCACAAGACGCAGATCCCGCCGGTGCTGCCGTACCTGCGCGAGCTGTGGCGCCGCCGCGAGTTCGCCGTGGAGATGTCGCGGATGCGGCTGCGCTCCCAGCACTACGGGACGATGTTCGGGACCGCGTGGCTGATCCTCAGCCCGCTGATGCTCGGCGTCGTCTACTTCGTGCTCGTCGACATCATCCGCGGCGGCAACCGGCCCGAGGGCTTCTTCACCCACCTGCTGGCCGGCGTGTTCGCCTACTACCTGTTCTCCGACGCGGTGCGCCCGGCCGCCCGGTCGGTCGTGGGCGGCGGGCGGCTCATCCTCAACACGGCGTTCCCGCGCGCGCTGCTGCCGCTGTCGGCGGTGATCGTGTCGATCATGCGGTTCCTGCCGACGCTGCCGGTCTACGCGATCCTGCACGTCGCGACGGGCCGGCCGATCGGGCCCGAGATGCTGTGGGCGTTGGCCGTGTTCGCCGAGATCGTCGTGCTCGCCGCCGGCGTCTCGATGCTCGTCGCGGCGCTGCAGGTCTACTTCCGCGACCTGAAGGAGTTCCTGCCCTACCTGATGCGGGTGTGGCTGTACCTGTCGCCGGTGCTCTGGTACGCCGACGAGGTCCCGCACGACTACGACTTCCTGCTGTACGTCAACCCGCTCGGCTCGATGCTGACGGCGTGGTCGGAGGCGCTGAACTCCGCGACGACGCCGGGGCTGGAGTGGATGCTCGTCGGCCTCGCGTGGGCGGTGGGCGCGTTCGTCGTCGGCGGCCTGTTCTTCATCTCCCGGGAGCGTGAGTTCGCTGTCCGCCTCTGACGTGCAGCCCCAGGCGCAGCCGCCCGCCGCGCCGGCGCCGCCGCCCGCGATCATCGTCGACAACGTCTCGATCACCTACCAGTCGGCGCTGCAGCACCGCCAGACGCTGGTGGGGACGCTGTCGCGCCTGCGCCGGCGCAAGAAGATCGTGCGCGAGGTCAAGGCGGTGCGCGACGTGACCTTCCAGGTGCCGCGCGGGACCGTGCTCGGGATCATCGGCGCCAACGGCGCGGGCAAGTCGACGCTCGTGCGCGCGATGGCCGGCATCCTGCCGCCGACGCGCGGGCGCATCGAGGTGCACGGGCGCGTGTCGACGCTGCTGGCGCTCGGCGTCGGCTTCGACCGCAAGCTCACCGGCCGCCAGAACGTGGTGCTCGGCGGCCTGGCCGCGGGGCTGAGCCGCGAGCAGCTCGCCGCCAAGTACGAGGAGATCGTCGAGTTCGCCGAGCTCGAGGAGTTCATGGACATGCCGATGCGCACGTACTCGGCCGGCATGTACGGCCGCCTGGCGTTCTCGGTGGCGGTGAACATGGAGCCCGACATCCTCCTGATCGACGAGGCGCTGTCGGTCGGCGACGCGCACTTCAAGCGCAAGTCGTTCGACAAGATGCGCGAGCTCTGCGAGGAGGCCCACACGATCGTGCTCGTCAGCCACGGCATGAACGCCATGCGCCAGCTCGCCGACGAGGTCCTGTGGCTCGACAAGGGCCAGATCCGCGCGTACGGCCTCCCGGGCGAGGTGATCCGCGAGTACAAGCGGTTCATGAAGGTCGACGACGACGACGAGGTGTCCGAGGAGGACGTGTAGCCCTCGCCGCCGGCCGCCCCCGCGTTGCTTGTCACCTGGGTTCCCGCAGCGGGAACCAACCTGACAACCAACGTCGAAGATGCGGCGTGGCCCGCGGGTTTCGCCCCCCCCTGAGGAAGGCGAGCCCCTAGGCGAGCCTTCCCTGGCACTCGGGCGAGGCGAGCACGCGGTACGAGCGGTTCGCGTAGATCGTCACGTAGTCCTCGGGCGCGCGGGCCTTCGGGAAGTTCTCCTTGTAGAAGGCTTTCGCGTACCGCGTGCGGCGGGGCTGCAGGAACAGCTCGCCGAGCGGGCTCGCGCCGCCGCGGACGGTCCCGACGCTCCCCGGCGGGCCCTCGAGCCACAGGCGCACGTAGGGGATGGGCCGGTGGTCGGAGACCGACAGCGGCGCGCACGCCGCGAAGGCCTCGCGCACCGCGGGCGCCTGCGCGGCGGAGCGCAGGTCCGCGTACAGGTGGCTGTTGCGCGCGAACTGGCGGTCCAGCCCGCGGAGCATCTCGACCTGCCGGGGGATGAACGCGATCGACAGCGCCAGCGCGAACACGCCGATCCACAGCCAGCGCGTGCGGTCGCGGCCCTCCGGCAGCAGCCGCCAGCCGAACACGGCCGCGCCGTAGAACAGCGCCAGCAGGATCGCCGGCGTGCGCACGTAGCGGCCGATGAGCGGCAGCCCGAACAGCGGCCCGATCGCGAACACGGCGAGCATCGCCACGACCACCGCCAGCACGAGCAGCCCCTGGCGCCGCCGGAACAGCCACGCGAACGCCATCCCGATCGGCACGCCGAGGATCAGCGGCTCGCGCAGCGTGAACGCCAGGTACGCGGCGCCCCACCGCGGCACCTGCGTGATCGACCGCCGCCGCTCGTTGTCCTCCGCGAGTTGCGCGGTGCCGTGCAGCGAGTGGAGCGGGTCGCCGGTGACGATCCAGTCGCTCGCCGCCCAGATCAGCGGGCCCGCGGCGGCCAGCGCCAGCCAGCGCGCGACCTGCCAGACCCCGGCGCCCGACCCGTGCCACAGCCACGCCACGTACAGGAACGACAGCGCCCACGCCTCCGGTCGCAGCAGCCCCGCCACCGCCAGCACGACCAGCACCGGCACGCCGCGCTTGGGCCGGCGCGCCTCCAGCAGCACCGCCCCGACGATCAGCGCCTCGAACGGCAGGTCCTGGTAGGCGAGGACGGCGTCGCGCTCGATCGCCGGCCGCGTCAGCACCACCAGCGCGGCCAGCGCGCCCGCCCACGCGCCGAACAGCTCGCCGCCCAGCCGGAACACGAGCCACACCAGCGCGCCGAAGCACAGCAGCACCATGATCGCCATGACCCGGTCGGCGTCGTCGCCGAACGGCAGCGTCAGCGACCCCACCGCCATCTGCAGCGGATGCGGCGTCGGCGCGTAGTCGGCCGTGTACTCGGGCGTGTGCCCGTGCCAGAGGTCGTGCGCCCACAGGATCGCGTAGCGCGCGTCGTAGTTCAGGTACCACGGGTCGTAGACCAGGACCATGAGCGCGGCGACGCCCACGATCGTCGCCACGGCGGGCAGCCAGCGAGCCGTCGTGGCCATCGCCGCCCGGGGCGTGGGCGAGGGGGTGGCCATGCGCGTCGGCAGCGTACCGGCACCGTCCCCGCGCTCCCTACGATGCGGCGTTCGTGCCGAGCTTCCTGCGCAAGCCGAAGGTCCTGATCGCACTGGGCGTCGCCGTGCTCGTCCTGGCGGGCGGCGCGGTCGCCGCGTACCTGATCGCGACGAAGAAACCGGGCGACGTCACGAACACCGGCGTCGAGTTCACCGCGCCGCCGCCGGTCACGACCGAGACCGTCCCCGAGCCCGAGCCGGAGAAGCCCAAGAAGCCGAAGACGGTGAGCTGGCCGCGCTACGGCTACACGCTCCAGCACACCCGCAACTTCCAGCCCGAGCGGGTCCTCAACGGCCCGTGGCGCAAGGACTGGGTGCACCAGGTCCGCGCGCTCACCGAGTTCCCGCCGGTGATCTGGAAGGGGAAGATCTTCCAGCTCATCGACGACGGGGAGCTCGTGTCGCTGCGCGCCCGCGACGGGAAACGCCGCTGGACGCGCCGGGTCGGCGCGCTCGCCGCCAGCTCGCCCGCCGTCGACGCCGAGTACGTCTACGTCGTCCTGCTCGAGCGCTCCTCCGGCTCCGGCCAGGGCCGGGTGATGGCGCTGCGGCAGCGCGACGGGCGCATCCGCTGGTCCAAGGTGCTGCCCAGCCGCGCGGAGTCCTCGCCGCTGGTCATCGGCAACCGCCTCTACTTCGGCTCCGAGGACGGCACCGTGTACGCGCTGGACAAGCGCTCCGGGCGCGAGATCTGGACCTACCGCGCCAACGGCGCCGTGAAGGGCAGCCCGACGTACTCCGACGGCAAGCTCTACTTCGGCAACTACGGCGGCGACGTGCAGGCCATCCGCGCGTCGAACGGCCGGCTCGTGTGGCGCAACGGGGCCGGCGTCGCGAACTTCTACGCGACCGCCGCCGTCGCCTACGGCCGTGTCTACATCGGCAACACCGACGGGCGCCTGTACTCGTTCTCGGCGCGGTCGGGCGCGCTGGCGTGGGCCCGCCAGACCGGCGGCTACGTGTACTCGTCGGCCGCAGTCCACAACGTCCCCGACGTCGGGCCGACCGTGTTCGTCGGCTCCTACGACGGCGGCTTCTACGCGTTCGACGCGCGCACCGGCGACACGCGCTGGCGCCACGAGGCGGGCGGCAAGATCTCGGGCTCGCCGACCGTCATCGGCAACACCGTCTACTTCGCCAACCTCGCCAAGCGCGAGACGGTCGGGCTCAACACCCGCAGCGGCCGGCGCGTCTTCCACCGCTCCACCGGCTCGTTCGACCCGATCGTCTCCGACGGCGTGCGGCTGTACCTCACCGGCAGCTCGTCGCTGACCGCGCTGCGCCAGGTCTCCGAGCGGCACCGATAGCCCCTGAGCGTTAGCCTCGTGGCCGTGCCCTGGAAGGACACCGTCAACCGCGCGCTGCGCCGCGCGACCGGCTACGAGCTGCGCCGCGTCGGCGGGCCCGCCGCCCGCCCGGCCGCGCCCCGCCGCGCCAGGGCGCGCGGCGGCGACCGCCTCCTCGTCGCGCCCGCCTTCGTGCTGTCCTCGGTGCGGTCGGGCTCCACGCTGCTGCGCGTGCTGCTCGACAGCCACTCGCAGATCCACGCGCCCCAGGAGCTGCACCTGCGCGACCTCACCGTCCGCCAGCGCTCCAAGTACGCGCGCCGCGCGATGACCGCGCTGAAGCTCGACCAGGACCAGCTCGACTACCTGTTCTGGGACCGCCTGCTGCACCGCGAGCTGACCGCGGCGGGGAAGACGCTGCTGGTCAACAAGACGCCCAGCGACGTCTTCATCGTCGACCGCATCCGCGCGTGCTGGCCCGACGCGCGCTTCATCTTCCTGCTGCGCCACCCGGCCGCGATCGCCAAGTCCCGTCACGCGACGCGCCCGCAGGACTCCGTCGAGCGCAACAACGAGATGGTGCTGCGCTACGGCAACGCGGTCGAGGACGCGCGCCGGCGCCTCCCCGGGCACACGGTCCGCTACGAGGACCTCGCCAGCGACCCGGCCACCGAGACGAAGCGGCTGTGCGCGTTCCTCGGCGTGCCGTGGGAGCCGAGCATGCTCGAGTACGGCGAGCACCAGCACGGGCGCTTCAAGCCCGGCCTGGGGGACTGGACCGAGAAGATCAGATCCGGCCGCGTCCAGCCGCCCACGCCGCCTCCGCCGGTCGAGGAGATCCACCCCGACCTGCGCCCGCTGTGCGTGGCCTGGGGGTACCTGCCGGCGCCGGACGCGGGCGCCGCCGGTGCGCCCAGCGGATCACCGGCTGCTCCAGAGCCAGCCAGCTGACCCACGCGATCGCGAACGTCACCGCGTACACGGCGGCGCTCGCCGGCACCAGCCGCTCCGGCCACGCGTCCCAGCTGCGCAGCGCGTAGATGACCGGGAAGTGCCACAGGTAGGCGCCGTAGGAGAGGATCCCCAGCGTCGTCAGCGGCCGCCGCTCCAGCGCGGGCACGCGCACCGCCGAGCCGGCGAGGGCGGCGATCATCATCCCGAAGCCGAGCGCCGCCGGCTGGTCGGCGACGATCTCCCGCCAGGCCAGCGGGCCGATCGCCAGCGCGTGCCAGGCGCCGTCGGCCACGACCAGGGCGACCCCGCCGAGCAGCAGCGCCCACGCGGCGCCGCGCCGCAGCTCGCGCCCGTGCACGAGCGCGACGGCGCCCATCCCGGCCGCGAACGAGGTCAGGTTCGTCAGCAGCGACGTCGTCGTCGTGCGCGGCCAGTCGCCGATCGCCGCGGCGGCCACGAACGCGGCGCCCAGGGCGACCAGGCCGCCGCAGAGCGCGAGCTGGCGCCCGCGCGCGGTGCCCAGCCGCAGCGCCGCGATCCCGACGACCGGCACGAGCAGGTAGAAGGTCATCTCGACGCACAGCGTCCACATGGGCGGGTCCAGGCGGCCGATCGTCGCCTCGAACTGGTTCTGCGCGAACGCCAGGAACACGGGGAGCTGGCTCGCCGAGATCTGGCGCTCGTGATCGAGGATCGCCAGCAGGGCGAACACGGCCAGGACCGTGAACCAGTACGCGGGCAGGATCCGCGCGGCGCGCTTGAGCGCGTAGCGCCGGACGCTCGGGCGGCGGCGGCCCTCCAGCGCGGCGGCCACGAACGGCCGGAAGACGAGGAAGCCCGACAGCGCGAAGAACAGCGGCACGGCCAGGCGCAGCTCGCCGATGACGTAGTCGAGCACGCTCTTGGGCCCGTCGCCGGCGTCGCCGCGGTCGAACATCCAGACGTGGATCAGGATGATCGCGGCGCAGGCCGCGCCGCGCAGGCCGTCGAGGGAGCGCAGGCGGTTGCGGTCGGTGTCGGGGACGGATCTCGGCATCGACGCGGGCGGTCGCGGGCGGTGGCCGGCGGACGGCCGGTCAGGGGCCCGGTGGATGCGGGTTACCCCGCGCCCCTGGTTCTAGCACGGTGGTAGAACCGGCCGATGACTCACGTACGGGTGGAGCGCGACGGGCCGGTCACCACGATCGTGCTGGACCGGCCGGAGGTCCGCAACGCGGTCGACGGTCCGACGGCGGACGCGCTGGCCGCCGCGTTCCGCGCGTTCGAGGAGGACGACGAAGCGCGCGCGGCGGTGCTGTGGGGCGCGGGCGGCACGTTCTGCGCCGGCGCCGACCTGAAGGCGATGGGCGGCGAGCGCTCCAACCGCGTCGCGGCCGACGGCGACGGGCCGATGGGGCCGTCGCGGATGCTCCTGTCCAAGCCGGTGATCGCCGCCGTCGCCGGGCACGCGGTCGCCGGCGGGCTGGAGCTGGCGTGCTGGTGCGACCTGCGCGTCGTGGAGGAGGACGCCGTGCTCGGCGTGTTCTGCCGGCGCTGGGGCGTGCCGCTCATCGACGGCGGGACCGTGCGCCTGCCGCGGCTCATCGGCCTCAGCCGGGCGCTGGACCTGATCCTCACCGGGCGCGCCGTCGACGCGCAGGAGGCGCTGGCGATCGGGCTCGCCAACCGGGTCGTGCCGCCCGGCGCGTCGCTGGCCGCCGCGCGCGAGCTCGCGCGCGACCTGGCCGCGTTCCCGCAGGGCGCCCTGCGCGCCGACCGCCGGTCCGCGCACGAGCAGGCCGGCCGCTGGAGGAGGCGATGGCGCGCGAGCTGGAGCTCGGCGTCGAGGCGCTGCGCGAGGGGCTGCGGGGCGCGCAGCGGTTCGCGGAGGGCGCGGGCCGCGGCGGCGCCCCCGCCTAGCGCTCGCGGGCGGCCTCGCCGATCAGGCGCTCGACGAGGATCGCGTCGCGCCACTCGCCGTCGAGGCGGGCGTGGCGCTCGTGCACGCCGACCACCCGGAAGCCGTGGCGGCGCGCCAGCGCGACCGACGCCTCGTTGCTGGCGAGGATGATGCTGAGGAGCTTCCACAGCCCGGCCGCCTCGGCGTCGGCGATCAGGCGGCGCATCAGCGCCGAGCCCACCCGCGCGCCGCGCGCGCCCCGCGCCACGTAGACCGTGTAGTTGCCGACGCCGGCGTACACCTCGCGGTCGCTGTAGGGCAGCCAGCTCGCGAACCCGACCACGGCGCCGGAGCGGACGGCGACGATCAGCGGCTCGCCGCCGGCGATGCGCGCCTCGATCTCGTCGGGCGTGCGCAGCCGCGTCTCGAACGTCGCGATGCGGTCCTCGATGCCCTCGTTGTAGATGCGGGCGATCGCCGCCGCGTCGGCCGGCGTCGCCGGCCGCACCGTCGTCTCCACCTGCACGGTCATGCCAGCAGGGACAGCAGCCGGTCGAGGTCGCGCTCGTCGTTCCACGCGCCGATCGACGCGCGGACCAGGCCGCGGCCCGGCAGGTCGCGGACCACGACCCGGTGCGCGGCGGCGCGCTGGACGAACGCGGGCGCGTCGTCCTCGCGCCAGGACACGAGCGTGGTGGCGCCGCGCGGCTCCGGCTCGCGACCGTGGTCGGCCAGCGCCGCGGCGAAGCGGTCGGCGAGGTCGCGTGCCCGCCGGACCGCCGCGTCCCAGCCGCCGTGCTCGACGACGACCTCGTGGGCGGCGACCGCGAAGGCCGACGCCTCGGCGCTGAGCGCGGGCGTGTCGTACCGGCGCGCGTCGGCGTGGGGGCGGGCGTCCAGGCCGGCGCCGGGCTCCTCGAGGTTCATGTACGTGGGGC
>Ga0180220_1000435_pt1 | contig 47544 bp, 41 predicted proteins | sample eDN5th37CBELigBY_FD_151335 | JGI IMG/M metagenome (GOLD analysis project Ga0180220, IMG submission 151335) | Enriched backyard soil microbial communities from Emeryville, California, USA - eDNA 5th pass 37_C BE-Lig BY (version 2) (version 2) | ecosystem: Environmental > Terrestrial > Soil >...
GCCGCGCACACCCTCGAAGTCGGCCAGGGTGACGGCGCAGTCGGCCACCGGCACTTGCCAGGGCCCCACCATCTGGTCGCGGCTGCTGAGGCCGCCGACGCTGCGGTCGCCGATGGTGATGAGGAAGGTCTTGTTGGCCACCGTCGGATGGCGCAGCACCCGCTCGACGGCCTCTTCCAGAGGCAGGCCCACGACGTCCACAGGCTGATGCAAGGCCTTGGTCCGCCGCACGTCGCGCGTCATGCGGGGCGGCTTGCCCAGGATGACGTCGATGGGCACGTCCACCGGACGCGGGTCATGGGCCGGTTGGCCTTGCGGCGCCTGCGCCACGCCGGGCAGGTCCTCGCCCAGGGTCACGCGCAGCCGGCGCTCTTCTGTGGCGACGCCCACCACGGCGTACGGACAGCGCTCGCGGTCGGCGATGGCCGCGAAGCGCGGCAGGTCTTCGGGCAAGATGGCCAGGACGTAGCGCTCCTGCGCCTCGTTGCTCCATATCTCTGCGGCCGACATGCCCGACTCTTCGAGATGCACCTGCGTCAGTTCGAAGATGGCGCCGCGCCCGGCATCGTTCACCAGTTCCGGAAAGGCGTTGGAGAGTCCGCCGGCGCCGACGTCATGGATGGCAATGATGGGATTGTTCTCGCCCTGCTGCCAGCAGCGGTCGATGACTTCTTGCGCGCGCCGTTCAATTTCGGGATTGCCGCGCTGCACGGAATCGAAGTCCAGTTCGGCGCTGTTGGCGCCCACGCTCATGCTGGAAGCCGCCCCGCCGCCCATGCCGATGCGCATGCCTGGGCCGCCCAGTTGCACCAGCAGCGCGCCCGGGGGGATCGAATCCTTGTGCGTCAGGCGCTGGTCGATGGCGCCCAGGCCGCCCGCAATCATGATGGGCTTGTGGTAGCCCCAGCGGCTGCCCGCCGCCTGCTGCTCGTAGCTGCGGAAGTAGCCCAGCAAATTGGGCCGTCCGAACTCGTTGTTGAAGGCCGCGCCGCCTATGGGCCCTTCGATCATGATGTCCAGCGGGCTGGCAATGCGCTCCGGCAGGCCGTGCGTCTCGGCCTCCCAGGGCTCGAGGGCGTCGGCGAAGCGAAGATTCGAGACCGTGAAGCCGGTCAGCCCCGCCTTGGGCTTGGAGCCGCGCCCCGTGGCGCCCTCGTCGCGGATCTCGCCGCCGGCGCCCGTGGCCGCGCCCGGAAACGGGGCGATGGCGGTCGGATGGTTGTGGGTCTCGACCTTCATCAGCGTATGCATGACGGCGTCGTGGCTGGCATAAGCGGTGGCGCCGGGTTCGTTCGAATCGGGCGATGCGCCGGCATGGAAGACGCTGGCGGCGCCGCCGACCATGATGGCCGCATTGTCCGAATAGGCCACGATGGTGCCCTCGGGCTGGGCCGCGTGAGTCGCCCGGATCATGCCGAACAGCGTATTGGGCTGCTCGACGCCGTCGATCACCCATTTGGCGTTGAAGATCTTGTGGCGGCAGTGCTCGCTGTTGGCCTGGGCGAACATCATCAATTCGACGTCGGTGGGATTGCGGCCCAGCTGGCGGAAGGATTCGTCCAGGTATTCGACTTCGTCTTCGGACAGCGCCAGGCCCAGTTCGACGTTGGCTTCCACCAGGGCCTGTCGGCCCCGGCCCATGACGTCCACCGTCTGCATGGGCTTGCCGGGCAGGGAGGCGAACAGCTCGGCGCCATCGAAGCGTTCGTCGACCACGGTTTCGGTCATGCGGTCGTGCAGGCAGGCGGCGATCCGGCCCAACTGCTCGGCGTTGATGCTCTGGCTGCCCAGCAGCCCGCGCGTGGGCTTGATGGTGTAACGGACGCCCCGCTCGATGCGCCGCACCTGCGGCAGCCCACAGTTATGGGCGATGTCGGTGGCCTTGCTGGCCCAGGGCGAAACCGTGCCCAGCCGGGGAATCACGCGCAGGGTAAGCGCATGGCGGTCTTCTTTCTGCGGCGGAACGGGCGCGCCGTAGTCCAGCAGCGCGGCCAGCTTGTCCTGCTGGCCGGTTTCCAGGTCGGATTCGACCCAGACAAAGTGTTCGTACTGCCCCTGGATATCGGCGACCGGCAGGTCCAGCTCGGCAAATCGTTTGAGAAGGCGCTCGCGGCGGAACGGCGACAAGACCACGGAACCGGGGAAATGCTGGATGGAAGTCACGATAGGAGGGGCAAAAATGGCTGGGATTAGTGGAATCCCTTATTTTAGCGGGTTAAGACCGAGTCGGTTTGGCTGGTTAAGTGGATCTGAGTTCTAAAGCGCCGTCCGGGGCGAAGCCCTTTGGCCGGGCGGTCGGGCGGTCCGAGGCAGCGCCCTCCAACGCCCGGCCAAAGGGCTTCGCCCCAGACGGCTTGCATTGGCGGCCGATCACGACCGACAACAGAACACCGGCGTGCATGGCTTGCCCAAACCTGAGCCGTCGGAGGTGGTAGCGCTTATACCGGGCGTTGGAGGGCGCTGCCTCGGACCGCCCGACCGCCCGGTATAAGCGCTACCACCTCCGGCGGCGTTTAGGCGGGCTGACCATCTCATTACTCAATAACGCCGTCCCAACAAAAGTCTCAACGGCACTCAAAACCCGCTAGCAACAATTCGGCCGTAGTCCATGTATCGAAGCAGCGGCAGGACATGTCACGCAACGCCACCGTGCAAAACTCCTAAGCCTAGACCCCGTCCCGGCCACCCGCTTCCGGATAATGAACCTCGAGTATGTCCAGTTCATCGACACCCGCAGGCGTACGCAGCACCACGGTGTCGCCCTCGCGCGCCTTGGTCAGCGCCCGCGCCACCGGCGAGATCCAGCTGATGCGTCCCTGCAGCGGCTCGGCCTCGTCCATGCCGACGATGGTGACGCGGAACTCTTCGCCCGCCTTGTCCGAATAAACCACCGTGGCGCCAAAAAAGACCTGGTCTTTATTGGGCTGCAAAGAAGGATCGACCACCTCGGCCTGCTCCAGCCGCTTGGTCAGGAACCGGATGCGGCGGTCGATTTCGCGCAGGCGCTTCTTGCCATAGAGATAATCGCCGTTTTCCGAGCGATCGCCATTGGACGCCGCCCATGAAACGACCTGCACCACGGACGGCCGCTCTTCGTTCATGAGCTGCTCGAGCTCGGCGCGCAGCCGCGCATAGCCCTGGGTGGTGATGTAGTTCTTGGTGCCCGGCGGCAAGGGAGCCGCCTCGGGGGCCAGGTCGTCATCGTCGTCGTTGTCCGACTCTTTGACAAAAGCTTTGTTCATGGCGCGATATGAAACAGACACCGCCGGCCCATGCCGGCGTACAGTCCTATTCTATCAACGGCCGGCCCGCATGGCTCGCCGCAATGCCGCATCGTAGCGGCCATGCCTGCGGCAATAGAAGGCCGGCAATTCCACGACCGAATCCGCCCCCTCACACCATGCCGCGCGATTTGGGTGCAAGGCATGCACTGTCTTCAATATGCGCCCCCGCCTGTCCATGAAGACGACATCGATGGCCCGCCGCATGCCGAACGTATGGACGGCGCTACAGGGCCGAAGCCATAAGCCCTCGTGCGGCCCCATATCGCGCAACAGGAAAAGCCCCGCGGCGCGCCTCCAGAAAGATGCCGCAAGCCGGAGTCGCAATAGCGGAACCGACCCATGCCGGCGACCGAAATAATGATGTACGGCGCGTCTGCCGCAGCGACCGGTGGCGCCGACAGGCGCTTCGCTTCCGGAACCGTACTCAGAGTGAGCGTCGCCGCCCTTATGCCTTCTTGCCACCCATTGTCTGAAGAAGCCGAAAGAAAGACGAGCCATGACTACATGGCCTCCAGCAGCTTGACGGCTATCGGAAAGCCGATGATCAGAAAGGTGCAGGGAAATATGCAGCACACCAGAGGAAACAGCATCTTCACCGGCGCCTCCAGCGCCAGTTTCTCGGCTCGCAGAAAGCGCTCGCTGCGCCGCTGCTCCGACTGCGCTCGCAGCAAGGGGCCCAGGCTCATGCCCAACTGATCGGCCTGTCCCAGCGCCGTGACCAATTGCTGCACGGCGTTCAGGCCGGTGCGCCCGGCCAATTGCTGCAACGCCTCATGACGCACCACGCCGGCCCGCATGTCGGCCAGGCTGCGCCGCAGTTCGTCGCGCAAGGGCCCGGGAGGACCATGTCGAGCCGCCTCCTGCAAGGCGCCCTGCAGGCTCAGGCCGGCCTCGACGCACAAGGTGGCCATGTCCAGCAGAAAAGGAAACTCTTTTTGCATGAGGCGCCGCCGTTGGACGCCCCGGCGTGCCAGCGTATGCCAGGGCATCCACGCCGCCAAGCCCGCGCCCAGGGCTGGAGCCGGCAGCCGGCCCGACTCGAAAGAGAGCATCACCATGCCGCCGGCGATGGCGGCGGCCACGAGCAAGCCCGACATCAGTTGGATCGCGGCGACGTGCTCGGGCCGCCAGGCCGCATCTAGCCCCGCCTGTTGGATAAGCTTGCCGGCGGCGCTTCTGGCGCGCCAGGAAAGCCATGGCCCCAAAGCCGTTGCCAGGACGTCGAGCCAGGGCCAGGCGAGACGCAGCAGAAGATGCCGGACGTGATCGGGAGCCGGACGGGCTCGACCGACGGGCCTCATCGCCACCCATGCCAGGCAATGCAGCGACAGGCCCGCCAACACACAGCTCAACCAGAACAGCATCGCGCCCCCTACACTTGTATGTCGACGATGCGGCGTATAAGCAGGACGCCGACGAGCTCGAGCACGCCCACGATCGCCAGCACCGCCCAACCGGCGGGCGTATGCCATAGCAGGGCCATGGTCTGCGGATCGAGGCGGTCGAGCACCAAAGCCAGCGCCAGCGGCAGGCAGGCCATGATCCAGGCCTGCAGCCGCCCCTGGGATGTGAGGGCGCCGACGCGCGCGTGCAGTTGTATGCGCGACCGCAGCGTCGCGGCGATGCGTTCCAGCGTCTCGGCCAGATTGCCGCCGTTGTGCAGGGCGATTTTCAATGAGGAGACGACCAGTCCCGCGCCTTCGCTGGGCATGCGCGCATAAAGATTGGATAAAGCCTGTTCAAACGACACGCCCATGCGCTGCTCGCGCAGCACCAGGCCGAACTCCTGTGAAAGCGGCACCGGCGCCTGGGGAACGATGTGGCGCAGGGCGGCCTGCACGCCCGAACCGGCCCGCAATGCGCCCGAAAGCGCCAACAGGAGATCGGGCAGTTGCTCGTCGAAACGGGTCTGGCGCCGCTTGCGCAAATAAACCAGCGCCCAGCGGGGAGCCGCCAGCATGACGGCCGCGGCCGCCAGGGCCAGCCCCGGCGACGCGCTGAGCACCGTGATGACGATGAAGACTGCGGCGCAGACCAGAAGATTCGCCTGCCATAAGCTGGCCGGATCCAGGAACAGAAAGAACTCCCCCAGCCGGTTCTGTGCCGTGCGCGTGAAGGCGTCGCGGTACTGGACAAAGCCATGCGGCAGCCAGCGCTGCATCAGCCAGGCGGCCGCCACCCCCGCAACCAGGACGCTGGCAAGGAAAATGAAAATCATGGGCGCACACCATTGAAGCACTTGCCGGCAGCTTCCATGCCGATATCGCCATCAACATGGCGCCCGTCGCCGGTCGCCGCATGGTCCGTCTCGAACCCGCCGTGCGCGGCGGCCGAGGCCGGCTGGAAGCTTGCCGCTGCCTGGGCAACGACACAGCGCTGCGTGAACAGCGATGCATCCAGGCCTTCGAATCGTCCGCGCTCGCGCGCCATGAAGTCGGGCACGACCCCGCAGCCGGCGAACACCGCCGGAGGCCCGGCCTCGTAGTTGAACAAGGGCTGCAACTGGATACGGCCGCTTTCGATGCCGCTTACCTCGACGATGGAATCGATATAGCGCCGGCCGTCGCCGGCCCGCACCTGCTGAACGATCAGGTCGATGCTGGCGCTGATGTGCTCGCGCACGGCGGCCAGCGGCAGGTCCATGCCCGCCATGAGTATCATGGTCTCGAGACGGGCAAGCGCGTCGCGGGGGCTGTTGGCGTGCAGCGTGGTCAGCGAGCCCTCGTGGCCGGTATTCATCGCCGCCAGCATGTCGAACGCCTCGCCGCCGCGGCACTCGCCCACTACGATGCGATCGGGCCGCATGCGCAGCGCGTTGCGCACCAGGTCGCGTATCTCTATGGCGCCCCGCCCCTCCAGATTGGGCGGCCGCGCCTCCAGCGTCACGAGGTGGTCGTGCTCGAGCTTGAGTTCGGCCGCGTCCTCGATGGTGACGATGCGCTCCGCCTCGGGTATGCAGTTGGAAAGCACGTTGAGCAGTGTCGTCTTGCCCGAGCCCGTGCCCCCGGAGACCACGATGTTCTTGCGATGCCTTACGCAGGCCACCAGGAAGTCGCGCATGGCCGCGTCCAGAGCGCCGACCCGCAGCAGATCGTCCATACCGGGCCGCTGGACCGGAAACTTGCGTATCGTCAGGCTGGCCCCGCGCAGCGCAATGGGCGGAATCACCGCATTGACCCGCGAACCGTCCCGCAGGCGCGCGTCGACCATGGGAGAGCTTTCGTCGATGCGCCGGCCCAGGGGCGACACGATGCGCTCTATGACGCCCAGCACCGCCTGCTCACTGCTGAATCCGGACGCGTGGCGCCGAAGCCGGCCCGCCATTTCGACAAATATTTCATCGTGCCGATTGACCATGATCTCTGTGATGGCCGGGTCGGCCAATAATGGCTCCAGGGGACCCAGGCCGATGGCTTCATCCACCACTTCGGCCAGCAATGATTCGCGATCGATGGCCGTGGGCAGCGCGGCGTCATCATCGATGATGGCCGCCAGCACCTGGCGCGCTTCGTCGCGCAGGGCCGAGTCGCTCAGCGTCACGACATCGCGGCGGCGCAGATCCAGCGCCTTGAGCAGCGCCCTGTGCAGCCTTCGGCGATGCTGCAGGCGCTGGGCCAGGGCCGTCGCGGCGGCATCGTCGACGCACCGACTGGCTTTGCCAAGAGCATGCGGCCTTGGCTTCGCCTCGCACGCCGTGGACTCACCGTTGTCCATGCCGGGGGAGTCCTCTTGAGGCGTTCGCCCGGTTTTGTCGGATGGCGCTTCGTCGGCGCCCCGCCCTGTGCGAGGCATGGGCGCATCGTCGACCGCGCAGCGGCGCACCCGTATCAGGCAAGGCCCCACCAGGATTTCATCGCCGGCCAGCAAAGGCCCATGATGCGTGATGCGCCGGCCATTGACCAGCGTGCCGCTCAATGTGCCCAGATCGTCGATGAACACTCCGTCCGAGCCCTGCTCGATGCATGCATGCCGCTTGCCGACCCGCCACGCCGCGATCTGCAGCCCGCAGCGCGGAGAGCGCCCGATGTCCACCGGCAGCGACACGCTGCGTTGCTCGACGGTGCCATCCTCGAACCTGAGTTCCAGTTCCAGCATGGGATTCACTCCTGATAGGCTTGGACGTTGACTCCGCTTCGGACTGCGCCTTGTCCGCCGGCGGGCTGCTGAGCCGGCGCCGGGGAATGCCCCGTACCTTCGACGTCCCGGCTGCCGTCAGCCCATTGCGACCCCGGGCCGAAGTAAGGGCTCCAGCCTCCATCGCCTGTGATCGGCGCGGGCAGGTCGTCGAGAGAACGGATCGGAACGTTCAAGGCCTCGGGCGCGCTGAAGGTGGAACGCAGGATTTCGCGGCCCCTGGCCACGCGGACCTGAAGGTCGGGATGGTCGGCCGCCACGACGATGGGCGTGACGAATATGGCCAGTTCGGTCTCGCTATGTTGAAAGCGCGTCGAACTGAACAAGCGTCCCAGCACCGGCACGTCTCCCAAGCCCGGCACCTTGCTGACGTTGCGCGACTCATCCCGCGACAGAAAGCCCGCCATCACCAGCGTCTGCCCGGACCTGACATTGAATTCCGTCGAAGCCCGCCGCGTCTTGAGCGACGGCCCATTGGGCACGGACAACGCGCTGTCGATGGAGCTGACCTCGACTTCGATGTGGGAACGCACGGCGCCGTTGCGTTCGATCTGGGGAGTAATGCGCAAAGACACGCCGTAAGGCTTGAACGCCGTATTGGTATTGCCGTTGGCGTCCACGGTTGAATAAGGGACTTCTCCGCCGGCAAGGAACTCGGCCGTCGCTCCGCTGCGCGCCAGCAACTGGGGCTGGGCCAGCACCACGGCGGTGCCGGTCTGCGCCATGGCGTTGATCCGGGCCGACAGCAACGCATTCACCCCGAAATAGCCGGCCATGGAGGCGGCCGGGCCGAGGATGGGCATGGGCGAAGGCTGGCCGGCCGAGCCGGGCCGCTCGTCCCAGCGCCGCGTACCGGCGTCCCAGGCCAGGCCGGCCACCAGGCCGCCGTCGCTTTCGCTGTTCCATCGCACACCCAGCTCCTGCAACTGGCTGCGGGGCACCTCGACCACCTGAACGTCGAGCAGCACCATGCGGTCCCACCCGATCTGGCCGGTGAAGTCGACCAATTGCGGATAGCGCTGGCCGAGCTGGGCCAGGCGCTCGCGGTCGGCGTCGGACAGGTCGTCGCCCTCGACAATGAACTTGTCGCCGACGTTGGAGATGCGCGCATTGGGAATGCGCTCGAGCACGGCACGCAATTCCTGCTGCACACGGCGCGCCCCTTCGGGAGCGACTTCGATGTCGAAACGGCGGCGCGTCCCGTCCTCGGACCATACCTGCAACACCGTCGAGCCCTCGCGCCTGGCAAAGACAATGACCTCTTTCTCTTCGGTCGTGACGGCATTGACCACCTGCCCGTCTCCCACCGCCACTCTCGCCACGTCCGGCACCGCCAGCACACGCAGCTCGCCCACCTGCAGGCTCAGAAGCTGATCCGTCGCGGCCCGCGCCGGTATAGCCGACAGACAAGCCAGCGCAAGAAGCAGCGCACCGCTTGGCCAGCGCAGCGGCCCGCAGGCATTCATCAGAAAGCGGCAGAAAACAGGCGACATGGCGGGGCCTATGGGTTGTCAGCGGCCGGGCCCGCTTCGAACAGGTCAGATCCGAGCAGGCCGGCCTCGTGCCGGGCGTTCAGCCAGGCACTGACCAGTTCCGGAGCCTGGGGCAGATCGAACATGCCCGCGGCGGGCGGCGCCTCGGTGGATGGACGCAGTTCAGCCAGCCGGTCCACCGGCTTGTCTCCATAAATGACCGGCGCCCGCAGAGGCGTCGGCGGCCCGGCAGGCGCCTGGGCGACGCCAAGCAGGCTGGCCAGGTCTCCCCGTGAAGCGCGCTGCGTCGACAGGGCATCGTCCGAGCGTCGCAGCAACGCTGTGATGGTGCCTCCCTGCCGCGCCGCCACGAGCTTGATGGCGTCTTCGGGCGCGGTGTCGAGGGTGACCGTCGAATAGCCGAACGCCCCGCCCTGTTCGGCGCCATCGGTGGCCACGCCCGTGGCGAGGACCAGCACGCCTTGCAGCAACGGGGCGGTAATGCGCTTGTGCTGATGGTCGAAGGAGACGTACAAGTCGATGAGATCGCCGGGTTCGAGCAGCCCTGAAGCGGAATTGATGGCGTCGATGGGCATGGTGATGGCGCGGCGGCCCTCGCCCAGCCGGGCCGAAAAAGGCTGGCTTCTGTCGGAAGCGGCATGGGCCGCCAGGACGGCATCGCCTGCGCGAAGCGGTGTTTTCAGAAGTCGCCCCTCGAGCATCCCGTAAGATTCGGGCGCAATGCTGTCGCTGGCCGCCAGCCCAGCCGGAAAGCTGCGCACCGCCAGATGGTCGCTGCCGAGGCGAATGCCGGCCGGCAGGTCGTATGCCGCCACGACCCGCTGCACGGTGGGCACCCTGCCCTCGGCTTCGATCTGGAGGATGCGGCCCTGGATGTGCTGGCGGGCCGCCCATACGGCAAGCAGCCCCGCCCCCAGGGCAATGCCCAGCATGATGCCGGACCGTCGATCGAAAGGCAGTCGCATGGCTAGTCCTTTTAGCGTTGACGGACCCTGGGGCCTCATTGGAGCTCACTGACCAGGACGGCATCCCGGCCGCCGCCCGAAGCGGGCACCGGGAACACGTCGACGCGTCGACTGCCTGGCCGCTTGCCCGCGGCGCCTGCCGTCCAGCTGTGCACGCCTGCGCGCCGCCATCCCGTCTCGGCCATCCACCGGTTGAGATCGTCCATGAAGCCATCGAGGGAACGACTGGGTATGTGAATGCTTTGCACCTCGGTTTGCCCTCTTGCCGATGACGACTGGCTGAACACCAAGCGCGCATTCTGCGTCAGCCAGGGCGCCAGGAAACCCGGCCCGGGCCCGCGCGGCGCAGCGGCAAGGTCCAGGGGAAGCGCCGAGACCATGCCCCTGACCCGTCCTTGCGCCGCCTCGATCTGCGCGACCCAATGACGCCCCGCGTGAACGCCCGACAACAGGATAGAGCCCGGCAGGGTGGTGACTCTCTGGAATCGATTCCCGTGGCGCGCCATGGCCTTGGCCGCCTGCTCGAGGCTTAGCGTCGCCACGAAACCGCGTACGATGACCGGCACGCCGGATAACTGCACTTCCATCGGTTCAGCCCAGTTGAAGACCGGCGCCGAGGCATGTGGAAAAGACATGCCGCCCGGGATGGACGCAGACGCCGGGGACGGCGCGAGAAGACACAGTGCCGCGGCCAGAATGCAGGCGGGCCGGCGCAGCGCAGAACGGACGTTTGCGCCGACAGCCCAGAATCGGCGATATGGAAGCATGGCGTGGGAACGATGGTTCACGGTCGACCTCCTGCAAAGTAAAGACTCATGGCTGATTTCCCATGAAGCGATGCCGTTGCGGGACCTGGCCCGCCCAGGCGCTGAGCCAGTCGGACGTGGGACCGGGGCGGCGCCAGCCGGCATCGACGGAATTCATCGAGGAACGAATGTGCTGGCCAAGGCCATAAGAGCGCTGCGCCGCATCGCCCCAGGCCAGGGCCGAGTCCGCCACGCGCCGCTGTGCGGCGGCGTCGTCCGATGCATGGCCGGCGCCCGTCGCGATGGACGTATGGCGCGTCAACTTGGGATAGGCCTGATCGAAGTCGCGCAGTCCCGACATGAAGCTCCTCGCCACACTTCCGGCTTGGTCCGGCGCAAAAGGAAATTCGACCGTAATGCGCGCATCGACGATGCCTGCATCGGCCACATGCCATTGTTGGCGCAGCGTCCGCGCGTAAGGTTCGCCTTGGCCGGCCTGGGCCATGTCGTCAAGTTGCGGCCCGCGCTCGACATCCAGACGGACCTCGTCGCCCTCGGCGCTGAAGAGCAGCCGGCCCTTCCTGTCTGCCCAGCGATGAAGCGGCATGCCGAAGAAGTGCCGTCGAGCCGCCTCGACCGATACGGGCGCGCCGCGCGCCTCGGCGAAGGCCAGATAGCGGCTGACATGCGAGGCCTGCAAGGCCACGTCCTGAAAGCGCCCGAGCCAGGCGATCGCCGCCCATACCAGCAGCAATGCCGAGAAAACGACCAAAGCCTCGGCCAGCGCTTGCCCCGCATACGCTTGCCGGCCTCGCGGCGCCAAGCAAAGCCTTGGCGATTTCCCAGCTGTCGGCGGCGCGATAAAGGGTGGGACCGTCATGGCGCCCCCGGAGAAGATGAAAAATCGCCGGGGCGCAGCCGGGCCTGCCAGAAGGGATGAAAGAGATTCGGCCGCTCGAAATAGCCGTCGGGCCTGCCGTGAGGGCGGGAAAAGAAGGTTTCGGCCGCGCTGCGTGTGATGATGGAAATGTCTTCCGGCCCTTGGCGGCGCAGCAGTACACCGAAGCCCAGGCGGGGTGCGGAGCCCTCCCCCGCCACGTCGAAATAGTCGGGCAGGCCCGACGACCGCCATTGCGGCCGAGCCGCGACCGCGCGGGAATTGGCCAGCGGATTGGCATCGCCCGAGAAGATGTCCCAATCGGTGGCTTCCCGCACCCAGCGCCAGAAATCCTGGGCGGAGAAATCGTCCGGAGGGTTCTCGACATGGGGAGAGTCTGTACGCTGCCGGCCAGCGGTGGGAATCCAGCCCCAGCCCATGGCGTATTCGCGGAAGTAGCAGCCTATCCAGCGATTGGAGCGCAAGGCATGGAAGGATTGCGTATCGATGGACTGCCACACGCCCGAGTCGTCGAGTTGGGTCTGCCCTCGGCGACGAAGCTCATGCCGGCGAGCGGGACAACGCGCCTGCACCGGCCAGGGATTGCGCGCGGTATGGGTGCGGGGTGATAGAAAACCATAATGCCCGGCCGCATCGCGCGCAAACGACGCCAAGTGCCTGCGTCCGGCATGCAGCCGGACGGCGCCGGGCCAGTCGTCGTGCTCGATCTCCAGCACGGACGGCTCGCCGGGGTAGTGACGCCCCAGCACCTGCATCATCGCTTCGTGGCGGGCCTGCGGCAGGGCGTCGACGATGTCGTGCTGGACCGCGCCCAGCACCTGATGAACAAGCCTGTCGTGCGCGGCATGGGCCGCCGCCAGCTGCCCCGGGGTTTGCGCCAGCGATTCGAGTCCGCCCGCACCCATGGCGGCCGCATAGGCGGAACCATGCGCCGCGCCGAACAGCATGGCAATCAGATAGACGGGTGGATTGCCTATCGTGGCTTGGCGGGATTCGGCGCCGCCCAGAAACGCCCAGGTGCCCAAAGTGACGAGGTGGGCCATGGCCACCTGATGCCCCACCTGAGAACGGTTGAGGAAGGCCAGCATGTTCAAGGCTCGCGCCTGGACCAGAGCGCCGCTGTACGCGGCGGCATCGAGGCCGTGAAGCTGGCGCGCCTTGGCCGCCACCATCTGCCCCGTGGCAAAGTAGCGCACCAGCACCAGGGAGGCGACGGCGGCGAGCAACATGCCCCAGACCAGGGCCTGGCCGCCTTGCGGATGCGGGTTCATTGACCGGCGCCGGCGTTGCCGGTGAACGACTTCAGGCTTTTGGCGGCGGTTTGCCCGGCCGCCGCTTCAGATGCGGCCCGCGCCGCCTGGCTCTGCGCGGAGCCGTCTTCGCCTGCCAGTTCGCGCGCCATGGCCGCGGTCTGCGAACGCACGACCTGGCCGAACAATTGATACACCGCAATGGCCGCCACCGCGACCAGGGCCACGATGATGATGTATTCGGTCATGCCTTGGCCGCGCTGGCGCGGGTGGGCTTGCTGCATGGTCGCCTCCTTGATCCGGTCTTATGGGAAGTCTCGCTTCCGCCGGAAGAAGGCACAATCCGCAGATGCCGATACGGACCGTTTTACCGCAGCAGGAGCTCTTGCACTGCTTTGCCCAAACCCAGCAAGCGGGCATCCCGTCCCGACGCGGCGGATAAGGACACTCCCACGGGCAGGCCGTCGTCCGCCGGCCCGGCCGGCAGGCTCAAGGTCGGCATGTCCAAATAGCTGCCCAGCATCGTGTTGTGCAACACCTGCAGATTGCATTGAGCGAACCACTCGTCGTCCTCTTCCAGCGGCGCCATGGCGGGCGCCGTCATGGATACGGTGGGGTACAGCAATACTTCCCGCTCGGCCAGATCCTTGCCCGCCATGGCCGCAAGCGGAGCGCGGCGGGTTTCGATGATGTCCCGGTCGGCCTGGGCCAGCGACGCCCCGCGCCTCATCCGGGCGGCGATGCGCGGATCGACCTTCAGGAACTCGGACGAGGCCATCAAGGCTTCATGCACGCGGGTCGCCTCGACCGCGACCAGCGTGCCGTGCTCCTCGAAGATCCGCCGCGTCAATTCGAAGGGGGCGAACTCCCGATGTTCGATTCCGGCACCTGCGCGCGACAGCCTGGCCAAGACGTCCTCGAAGACCGCTTGAACTTCCGGCGAGGCCTGCGCCAGCGCCCGTCCCGTGGGGACGATGAAGCGCCAGTTCGACAGGGGCCCCGCCGGCTCGCAGGTCTGGCCCGTCAGCATTTCGTCCAGCAAGCAGGCGTCCGCCACCTCGCGCACGAGCGGGCCCGCGGTATCCAATGACGGCGCCAGCGGATACATGCCTTGCGTTGAATAACGCCCATGGCTGGGCTTGAAACCGACCAGCGCTTGGAATGCGGCCGGCACGCGGATGGAGCCCGACGTATCCGAACCCATGCCGCAGGGCACCCATCCCAGGGCGACCGCCGCCGCGCTTCCGGACGAGGACCCGCCCGGGATGCGCGCCACCACCTGGTCGACCGGGTTGCGGGGCGTGCCGGGATAGGGGTTGATGCCCAGGCCGGAATAGGCGAATTCGCTGAGCGTCGTCTTGCCTATGCTGACCATGCCCTGTGCTTCGAGCTGGCGCACCAGTTCGGCATCGGCAGTGGCCGGCGCCGCCTGGGCCCTGACGCGGGAGCCGCAGGTGGTGACCGTGCCCGCCACGTCGAAAACGTCTTTCCAGACGATGGGGACGCCGTCCAGCGGCCCCAGCGGCTTGTTGCTTCGCCAGCGCTCGGTGCTGGCCCGGGCGGCCCGCTCGGCTCGCTCTCGCGTCAAGGCCGTGAAGACGTGCTCGGGCGCGCCGTCCTTTTCTATCGAGGCAAACACGGCCTCCAATACTTCTAAAGGCGTGCGCTCCCCGCGCTCAAATGCATGATGGAAGTCGACGATTCGCATGTTCATGATACGTTCCTATTGCGTTTCGGCCATACAGCGCACTTTCATCCAGCGGACGATGCCGTCGGCCACTTCCCGCTCGGCCCCCATATACCAATGGTTGCCATCGACGACCAGGCTGTCGAACGCGGCCGCCCGCGCCGCATGCGTACGCAAAAGCTGGATGGCCGCCGGGACCCCGCCCGGCCCGACTATCTCGCCCTGGCTTCCGTAGATGGACAGCACGGGCGACGTGATCCGGCGCAGGTCCTCGAACGCGGAAGCCGACTTTCTGTCATAGAAATCGAAGGTGTCGGCCACCCGCCCTTCATCAAAGCGGTCCAGCAGGGTCTTCGCCGATACGCGTTGGCGCAACAGGCCGATGACGCATTCTTCGTCCATCAGGCTGCGTCCCTTGCCCGCTTCGACGCGGGCGCGCGCCTCGTCCATGAACGCCTGGAACCGCTCCGCGCCGTGCAAGGCGATGAACGCTCCCTTCAGATCGGGCGCCGAAGCCAGCACCAGACCCTTGACGCGTTCGTCCGCGGTCTGCGCCAGATAATGCAGCACTTTGGACGCCCCCAGCGAGTGTCCCAGCAATATGATGGGACCTTGCGTATGACGCGCGGCGTAGTCCACCCATGCATGCAGATCGGGCACGCAATCTTCGAAACGCTCGAAGGCGGAGCCGTCCAGCCGGTACATCAGCGGGTCTCCCGCCCGGGACATCGCGATATTGCCATGCCCCGAACAGGTGATGGTGAGGATATGGCAGTCGTCCAGGGCGGACCCCGCCAGGAAATCAAACACAAAACTGGTGTCCAGGCCCCCGCTCAGGCCATGCAGGCACAACAATAAGGGCGCATCGGGTTTTGCCGTGGCGTGAAAGCCGCTTAACTCCACGCCCTTCGAGGACACCACACGGACCAGATGGCCGGGCCGGCCCAGCGCCGCACTGCTACTTCTCGATACTACATTCATCATTCAACCTTTTTCATCGCATCAGATTGGGCAGGAACAAAACCAAAGAAGGGAACAGAATGAGCAGCCCGATGCGCACGAGATCGCTGACGATGAATGGCGTCACACCGCGATAGATGGTCCAGATCGATGTCCGCTTCGACAGGCCCTTGATGACGAATACGTTCAGGCCGAAGGGAGGCGTGATCAAGCCCACTTCGACGCACATCGTCACGATGACGCCGAACCAGATCGGATCGAAACCCATCTGCATGACGATGGGATACACGATGGGAACGACCAGGATGACGACCGCCAGGGCGTCGATCAGGCAGCCCAGGACCAGCAGGACCAGGATAATCAGCAGCAAGGTGCCGTACGGGCCAAGTTGCGATGCCGTCAACAGCTCCGCCACGCGCTGCGGGGTGCCGGTCGCCGCCAGGAAGTAGCCGAACAGCACGGCGCCCGCCATGATCAGCAGAATGGCCGCCGCGGTGCGCACGCTTTCGGCCAGGGACTGGAACAGGCGTGACCAGGACATGGCCCCCATCAGGGCCGTCAAGACGATTGCGCCCGCCGCGCCCAGGGCCCCTGCCTCGGTGGGGGTGAACAGGCCGCCATAGATGCCGCCGATGACGAACACGCTCAGCAAAAGGATAGGACCGAGACGCCGCAAGCTGAGGAAGCGATCGCGCCAGCCGGCGCGGCTTCCTTTGGGCGCATCGTCGGGCCTTATCTTCAGCCATATCGCCACGGTCAGCATATAGAAGCCGATGGCGAGCAAGCCGGGCAGTACGCCGGCCATGAACAGCAGGCCGACGCTCTGCTGCGTCAGCAATCCATATACGGCCAAAGCGATGGAAGGCGGAATCAGGACGCCCAACGTTCCGCCGGCGGCGATGCTTCCGGTGGTCAGTCGTTCGGAGTAGCCCTGGCGCAGCATCTCCGGCAGCGCCACGCGCGTCATGGTGGCGGCCGTCGCGGCGGACGAGCCGCAAATGGCGGAAAACCCGCCGCAGGACGCCAAAGTGGCCATGGCCAGGCCGCCGCGCCGCTGCCCCAGCCAGAGCTGGGCGGCATGGAACAGGTCGCGGCTCAAACCGGACGCGACCGCCACGGCCCCCATGAGGATGAACAGGGGGATGAGCCCCATGGTGTAGTCGGACAGGGTCGCAATGACCGAATGCGACAGCATGCGGAAGGCGGGCTCGAAGCCGCTGAGCAGGCCGAAGCCCAGAATCCCCGACGCGCCCATGGCAAGGCCGATGGGCACGCGCAGTAGACACAGCAGCAGGAGGCTGCCGAACCCGGCGAAAATGGCAAATTCAGTACTGACCATCGGTTCGCTCCTCGCTGGATGCTGCCGGGTCCGCCACGGGCGGATCTTCGGGGAAAATCACCCGGCGCAGCAGCGTCAGGAATGCCGCCAGCGTGCCCAGCCAGGCGCTGGCGTAGAACAGCCAGACGGAAAGGCCCAGATCCACCGTTGTGATGCCTCCAAGGCGCGTGTCCAGGGTTTTCAAGCCCAGTGCTAGGCAGAAGCCGCCGACCAGCAGCATGCTCAGGGTCGAACCGATGCGCGTCAGAATGCGCTTCCAGCCGTCCGACAGGAAATCCCAGAACACGTCCAGCTGAATGTGGTCGTCGCGGCGGAAAGCCAGCGCGATGCCCCAGCAGATGACCACGCTCAGCAGCAGCCTGGAGATTTCGTATTCGTCGGGTATGGGCCGGGAAAACAGCCACCGCGTGATGGCCGACAACGATGTCAGGAAGGCCATGAACAGCAGGAGGAGCGAGGGAACGAATTCCAGGAAGGCGTAGAATCTTCGCATCATCCATCTACCTCGAAATAAACGCTTGCGTCATGGGGGCGAGGAGCGGCGCCCCTCTCTGAGACGGAAACGCGGCCGCCCCGGCCAGCGGGGGCGGCTGAAGGCACGCATTGATCAGTAAGCCGCATCGTATTCACGCAACTTCGCCTGTAGGGCTTCAAAAGCTTCCTTGGCATCGACCCCGTTCTTCGAAGCGCCCTTCTCCCAGTCTTCGCGCACGCGCTCGGCCATCGCCCGCCATTCGCCGACGTTTTCGTCGGCCACTTTGTACACGGTGTGCGAGGAATCCGCGAGCAGGACCTTGCGCCCCTCTTGCCCCCAGTCGTACCAGGCCTTGGGCAGCTTCTCGGCCCAATCGGCGTTGCAATGCGCGTCGATGACCGCCTTCTGGTTGTCGGACAGGCGGGCATAAGCGGCCTTGTTCATCAGGATGGCGGTGCCCAGAGAGTAGAAGTCCATGTCGAGGTGGTATTTGAGCGCGCGATCCGCTCCCAAGGCTTTGAGCAGATTCCACGGGAAGGAAATGGCGTCGACGACGCCCCGCTCCACCGCCTCGGCCGCGTCCGACGCCGAAAGCTGCAATGGCGAAGCGCCCGCCTTCCGATAGAAGTCCGCCGCCAGGACATTGGGCGAACGGATCTTCAGCCCTTGCAGGTCGGCGGGTACCTCTATCTTCTTCTTGGAATGAATCGTGCCGCCGCCATCGTAGAACATGGTGCAGACCTTGACGTCCCTCATTTCTTTCTCGGCGTAGGGCTGGTACCACTCGTAGAAAGCGCGAGAACCTTTTCCGTTGTCGGAAACGAGAAAGGGCATTTCAGCGGCAGAAACGATGGGAAAGCGCCCGGGCTCGATTCCGACCAGGTAGAACGACAGGTCGACGATGCCGTCGCGCGCCAGGTTGTAGTGTTCTTTGGCCGGCCCCATTTGCTGCGCCGGAAAAATCTGCACCGTGAGGTTGCCGTTCGACGCCTCTTCTATCGACTTGGCCCAAGGTTCCAATACCCCGAAATGCAGAGCATTGGTCGTGGGCAGATTGTGCGACAAGCGCAGACGCACCGGCTTGCCTTGCGCCCAGCCCGTCGAGGCGGCCAGCAGGCTGCCCGCAAATAACGCCGTAGCCCATCGGGCTGCCATACGCTTCCTGTTCATGTGTCGTCTCCTTCTGAATGTGAAATGCATGCCATCTCACTGTGATTGGGCCTGATGCGGCTGTTGAACCGAACAATCTTTATCTATCGAAAAACGATAGATATCTACTAATGTACGGAACATTCTGCCTATAATGACCCGTAGTAGTCAAGTCCTTTGGCATACTTCCATGGCTCAGCGACCTCTCCACTACGCGACGAACATGAACACTATTAATACAAAGACGCCCGCCGTCCTTGAACGCCAGCTACGCATTCTCGAATTGCTGGCGCAACATCCGGCGGGCCTGGCTTTCGGAGAAATTCACAGGAAGCTGGGCCTGCCCAAGGCCACCTTGCACAGATTGCTCAGCGGCCTGGCCTATGCCCGCTGCCTGGACGCCGACCCGCCGCTGCACGATGCCGACGACTCCATCGCGACCTCCCGGCGCATCTACTGGCTGGGTCCCCGCATTCGCGGCATGCTCGCAGCCGCCGTATCGCCCGATCGCATGGCGACCCTCTCTCAGGGCGTCCTGCACGAACTGGTCGACCAGTTTCACGAAACCGCATTTCTGGGCATGCTACGCGGGACTCGCATTGAAAGCATCATGATGGCCACCCCTCCCAAGGATTGGTACGGCTACGTCAACCCCGGCCATGTCATGCCGCCGCAGGCCGCGGCCTCGGCAAAAGCCATTCTGGCCTTTCAGGATGAAGACTTCCTGCGTCAGATATACACGGATCCCATTCCGGCCTTGACGCCGAAGACACTGACGACGCAGGACGCCCTCCGCCGCGAACTGGCCACTGTCCGACGCACCGGCATTGCCTGGTGCCGCGAAGAAATAGACCTCGGTTTGGTGGCCGTGGCAGCTCCCATCCCCCTGGCTCAACTGGGCGTCATCTTTTCCGTTTCTTTGGTCGGCCCCTCGGAACGCATGAAGCAGCACGACGAAGCGGCGATCACGCAGGCCCTACAGACAGCGGCTTCCCGGCTTTCTTCCATTTACGCTCGTCAACTCAACGTGGAAACATGATGACAATCCGACATGTCGCGCTGATCGGCCTGGGGGGCATAGCGCGCACCGTTATCGACACCCTGCAATCCGGCGCTGCGGCCCGGATAACGCAGGTCGTCGTCCGTCCCGGCAGGACAGCGGAAGCGGCCCGCACGCTTCCATCCGGAGTCCAGCCCATCGACAAGCTGGAAGACCTGGCACCGGAAGTGTCGCTTGTCATAGAAACTGCAGGACACCAGGCGGTATCGGAATACGGCGCGAATGTTCTTGCCCTCGGTCGGGATTTCGGCCTGATCTCCTCCGGCGCCCTGGCTGATCGCAAGCTGCTGGCGACACTTCGGGAAACCGCGGAGCGTCACGGCCGCCGGCTCTTGGTTTTCAACGGCGCCGTGGCGGCGCTGGACGCTATATGCAGCGCACGCGCCGCCGGCCTGAAATCGCTCTGCTACACGGGCATCAAACCGCCCGAGGCATGGGCCGGCACGCCGGCGGCCGAACAATTCGACCTGGCGGCCTTGCGAAGCCGGACAGTGATATTCGAAGGCAGCGCCCGGCAAGTAGCCGCCGCCTATCCCAAGAATGCCAACGTAGCGGCGACGCTGGCGCTGGCGGGACTGGGCATGGACGACACCCGGGTGCGCCTGGTGGCCGACCCGCACTCCACCGTCAACCGTCACCTTGTAGAAGGCGAAAGCATGCTGGGGCGCTTCAGTTTTGACACCGAAGCCAGGCCGCTTGCGTCCAATCCCAAGACTTCGGCAAGCACCGCCTATAGCATCGTCAGCCATCTGCTTGGCGGACCCAACGCGTTGCGGCTGAACTGAAGCTTTCGAGGGGACCGCTATTCGCGGGCGGGGCCGTCGAAGAAAAAACAATCCCGCCGCCGGCTTGCACCGGCGGCGGGATGTTCGACGGGCTTTATAGAACCCGAATGGCTTACTTGGTCGACCTTTGCACGGCGTCTCCAGCCGCGGAAATGTCTTCGCCGGCGCCGCGCACGGTGTTGGTGCAGCCCGCCGCCGCCAGGCAGCCCAGAATCAGCAAGGACGACACGATTTTATTTATAAGCATGGTGAACTCCTTCAAAGGAACGACTGCTCTACACGAAAAACGCGAAATGGCTATTTGTTCGAATCGGCGTAGCGCTTGGCGCTTTCCTGGATTTCCTTGCGCGCGGCCTCGGCGTTGTCCCAGCCCTTGACCTTGACCCACTTGCCTTTTTCAAGGTCTTTGTAGTGCTCGAAGAAGTGCTGGATGCGGGCGAGGTCTTCCTCGGGCAGGTCCTGGGGCGACTGAATGTGGCGATAGGGAGGATACAGCTTGTCCACCGGCACGGCGAGCAGTTTCGCATCGCCGCCGGCCTCGTCGTCCATGTTCAGCACGCCGATGGCGCGGCAGCGCACGACAGCGCCGATCTGGATCGGGAAAGGCGCCACCACCAGCACGTCGGCCGGGTCGCCATCGTCGGAAACGGTTTGCGGGATGTAGCCGTAGTTGGCCGGATAGTGCATGGCGGCCAGCATGAAGCGGTCCACGAAAACGGCGCCCGACTCTTTGTCGACCTCGTACTTGACGGGATCGGAGTTCATCGGGATCTCGATGATGACGTTGAATTCGTCGGGCAACTTGGCGCCGGCGGTGACGCGGTCTAGGCTCATGCTTGCACTACCTCGGAAAAATTGAATGGTCGGGAAAATCAGTCTCGATGATTGGACTCGGGCGCCTGCGACGGATCTTGCGCACGGCTGCGGGGCCGGTCGGAGGTCTGGCTCAGGTCCACGCCCGGAATCGGGGCGCTGTCGAAATAGTCGTCCATGTCCGATTCGCTCGATGCCGGCACGGACGCGGCCTCGGGCGGCACGCGGGCGGCATTCGGCGAGGCGGATTGCAGGGGGTCGTCCAGATAGTCGGCGGCGCTGGCCGCGACGGGCGAAAACGGCTCGGCGTCGATGGGCGCCGACATGGGCATGCTCTCGACGTCGATCAAGGTGGGGTCGGCCCGCGTGTCGGCAGCGGGCAGCACCTTGCTCATCTCCAGCACGGGCAGCACGCCTGCCACGCCGGAGGCGAGCCGCCAGTGCTTCATGGCGTCGGCTTCGCGGCCGAGGCGATCATACAAATTGCCCAATAAGGCGTGGATGCGCACGTCGCTGCGTATCTTCATGCTGCGCAGCAGATAGCGCTCGCCCGGCCCCCACAGCTGGCCCGTCAGGCACAGGTTGCCCAGGGCCGCCAGCAGGTCGGAGTTTTGCGGATCGCCCTTGAGCCAGACCTCGGCCTTGGCCAGGCGGCGCGCCACGTACTCGGGGGGGCACTGCGAATAGGCGTTCAGCAGGCGCGATTCCAGCCCGACGTTGAGGGCCGCCTCGAGCACCTTGCCGGCCGCTTCGAAGTCGCCTTGCCGCTCGTGGAAGGCGGCCGCCGCCAGCGCCACTTCGGGCAGGGTTCTTTCCTCGGCCTTGAGTTCGCCCCAGACGGCCTTGAAGCCCTCCGGGTCGACCGAGCCCAGCCGCACGGCGGCCGCGGTTTCGATCAGGGGCATGGCCTCGGACTTGTCGACGACGCCGCGCCGCAAAAGCGTGCGCGCCAGGTCGAACACTCGCTCGTGCTCGCCCAATTGGCGATACGCCCTCAGGAGCAGCACGGCCGCATGCGAATGGCGCGGGTTGCTTTCGTGCAGCGGCTGAAGCAAGGCCAGCGCTTCTTGGGGGCGATTCTGGTCGAGCATCATTTCGGCCGTGGCGGCCGCATGCGCTTCTTTCAGACGGGTGTCGTTGCCGGCGGCCTGGCGGGCCAGCCGCAGCGCATCGTCGCGGCGCGCATACTCGCCCAAGTGGTGGGAGGCCCGGGCCAGCGCCAGCCCGGCCAGCACCCGCGTATTGGGCGACTTGCTGCGGCCCAATAGCTTGGAAAGGCGCTGTTCGGCATCGTTATAGCGGCCTTCCAGCACGCTGATCCAGCCCGACTCCAGCAGCTCGTGCTCTTTCTTGCGGGCGCGCAGGCCGCGCCAGGAGCGGAAACGCTCGGGCCCCGAAACCAGCCAGGCTATCAGCCGCAGCGCCACGTACAGCACCACGAAAGACGCCAGCAGCAGCAACACCGCAAAAGTCAGGGACAGCTCGATCCGCCAGGGCTGGGCGATGATCAGCACATTGCCGCTGTGCTCGCGCAGAACCAGGGCCAGTGCCACGGCCAGGACCAGCAATACGCACATCCACAACCATGTCCTCATCGCTACACTCCCGCCTGGTCGATGCGCGCCGGGGCGGCGGGCGCGGAAGCATCAAGCCATGATCCGCCGGCGAGGCGGACCTGCCGGACCGAAGCGCCCGAGACGCTCCGCCGGGCGCTGGCGGTGGCCGGCGATTCACCGTCGTCGGCCGGCGTACCGGCATCGCCGGAATCAGCACCGTTGCCGGACTCGCTTCCGCCATTGGAGGGACTGCTTCCGCCATTGGCAGGCGCATCCGCACCCTCGCCTCCCGCGGGCGAAGAGCCATTCGGCGCCGCGTCCTGAGGCGTTCCGTCCTGGGCGGCCCCGTCCTGTCCGTTCGTTTCGCCGCCCTGGGATGCGTCCCCGCCTTGCGGCGAGGCGCCTTCTTGCGTCGACGCGCCGCCGCCTTGGGAAGACGTGCCCGCGTCATCGGCGTCGCCGGCGCCGTCCTGCGACGACTTCGCATGTTCTTCGCGCAAGGTCTGGATGGCGTTCTGGCTATTGGCCACCGTGGGCAGCTCGACCTGGATCGAGGTATCGGCCAGCTGCAGGGCCAGCCTGAGGGCGCGATGGCCTTCGACCGAATTGATGTCGTAGCGCGCCTGCAGCAGCTGCACGACGGCGCGGGTCTCCGTATTCCAGACGTCCGGCTGCTTCATGAGCAGGGCGAGCTGGGCCGTCATCAGCCGCAGGCGCAGTTTGTCGCGCAGGCTGCCCGCCTGCTCGGGAGACATCAGCAGCGCCGCGGCGTCATCGACCCGGCGCACATTGATGAAGTTGCCCAGGTCCTGCTTGATGGTCCACCAGGTTTGGCGCGACCAGTCGGCCACCGACGCCATGCCCTGCTTCCACCAGGGGGCGGCGGGATCGGATGCGCGCGCCGCCGGCGGCGGAGCGGATGGCCGCGCCGGCCTGGACGACGACGCCACGGCGGGAGCCGCGTCGTCGGGAATCAGCAGCGGCGCCGTCTCGACGAGACGGCCCAGTTCGTCGATACGGCTGGACAGGCGATTGATGTCTATCGTCGACACGGCGCGCAGCCTTTCGACGTCGCCGTTGATGGCCTGCTGCAGCGACGCCAGGCCGGGCCGGTTGGCGCGCGCGAGCTGGGCCTGGGCGGTTTCAAGCGCGATGATGGCATTGCTGACGTTGCCGCCCAGCAGCAGTTGCTGGTGGGCGATGGAGACCAGATGGTCGACGTCGTTGACGAGCGCGATGTCGGCGCCGCTGTCGGTCAGCATCTGCAGCGCCTGCTCCAGGCTTTGCAGATGCTGCTGCGCCTCGCCCAGGGAAGCCTGCATCCGCTCGATGCGCTCGGCCTGCTGTTGCGCCAGAGCCAGAGCCTGCGCGGCCTCGCTGGAGGCCGTCCGGGCCGTCTGGGCGCTTTGCTGTGCCTGGCTCAGCAAAGCGTCGCCGCGTTCTTGCATGGCGCGGTGCTGATACCAGACCGTGCCCGCAAGCGCCGCGATGATCAGGATCAGCACCAGGATGGCAATGACGAGAGCCGATCGCCGGGATGGCTTGGCCGGACGAGGCCCTGCCGCGGCCTGCTTGTTGGCGGGTTTGTCGTGTGGGGTGGCACTGCCGCTGCCGGACGTGTTGTCTGGTTTATTGTCTGTCATGGCGAAATTGTAATCCTTAGCACCCTTTCAGAGGGAAGCGAGCGATGTGACGGCCTGGAGAATGGCGTCGTCCCTTGGCGCACATATGGTAACCGCCAGGCGCCCCGCCGTGCCAGAAGGGACATCGAGCGAAGATTGTAAACGCCCCGCAATGCGCGGGTGTATCACCAGGTAATGAAAACCCCTGCACGCAGAGAGCAAACCATGACGGGCCGCGTTGTCGACGAAGGCCTGGACGCCGTGGACGCTGGTAAGAAGACAGACGACCCCGCGGCCCGCCTCCAGGCCCGCGCGCAGGCGCTCTACCTGCTGACGCGGCCAGTCGACCGCGCACCGCTCGTAGGCGGCGTGACGGGTAACCCGCAAGCCGGCCTGCTCGAGCCGTTGGCCCAGCCATTCGCGTCCATTCTGGCCGCGCACGATCAGCGCCGCGCGCAAGGGGGCGAGCCGCGGCTGCAGCACTTTCCAGAGCGACTCGGAGTCCTGCGCGTCGGCCTCGTCCGGATGCAGCACAAGATCGGCCGGCACACGGCCCGTGCGGGCGATCGCCCCGGCCGTGGCGGCGCCCACCGCGGCCACCAGAGTGCCGGAGGGCCATGTCCCGGGCAACTCGCCCGCCGCGGCCAATTGCTGGAAATAGGCCGAGACCGCATTGCCCGACACGAACACGATCAGATCGTGATCGGCGGGACGCGGAAGCGCTTGTACGCCGGAAAGCGGAGAAATGCCCAGCACGGGCATGGCGAGGGGTTCGAAGCCACGGTCGGCCAGGCGCCGCGCCAGCGGCTCGTTGCGTCCCGGCGGACGCGTCAGCACGACCAGCGCATCGGCCAGCGGGCCCCTCATGCCGGCAGTCCCGTACGGGTTATATGGCCAGTCAATTGCTTGCTCATGCGACCGCCCGTTTAGTGTTGACAGGCCCTAGCTCGCGGCCGGATCGTGGCCGGACGGTGCCGACGACGGATGGCCCGGCAGCAAGGCGGCGAGGATCTCGCGGGCGCCCTGATCGAGCAGCTCGGCCGCCACCTGCTTGCCCAACGCCTGGGCCTGCCCGGGGTCCCCCGAGGCCTGGGCACGTATGAGGGTTCTGCCGTCGGGCCGGGCCACCAGCCCGCGCAGAGTCAGGACACCGTCCCTCAATTGCGCGTATGCGGCCAGGGGCACCTGGCAGGATCCGCCCAGTTCGGCCGACACGGTGCGCTCGGCCAGGGCGCACAAGGACGACTCCCGGCATTCCAGCGGCGCCAGCCACTTGCGCAGCTCGGCCCGCTCGGCCATGACCTCGATGCCCAATGCGCCCTGCCCGGCCGACGGCAGGCTTTGCTCCGGACTGAGATAGGCGCGGATGCGCGACGCCAGGCCCAGCCGCTGCAGGCCCGCCGCGGCCAGAATGATGGCTGCATATTCGCCTCGATCGAGCTTGCCGAGACGGGTATCGAGGTTGCCGCGCAAGGGCTTCACCTCGAGCCGCGGGTACAGCGCCCTGATCTGGGCCTCGCGCCGCAGGCTGGAGGTTCCGACCACCGCCCCGGCGGGCAGTTCGGACAGGTCGTCGACCTGATTGGAAACCAGCGCGTCGCGCGGATCTTCGCGCCGCATCACGGCCGTCAAGGCGAAGGGCAGCGTCAGGTCGACGGGCACGTCCTTGAGCGAATGCACCGCCAGGTCGGCCCGGCCGTCCAGCAGGGCGGTTTCGAGCTCTTTGACGAACAGCCCCTTGCCGCCCACCTTGGAGAGCGTGCGATCGAGTATCTGATCGCCGCGGGTGGTCATTTCAAGCAGGCTCACCTCGCACTCCGGATACAGCTCGGTCAGCCGGTCGCGAACGTGCTCGGCCTGCCACAGGGCCAGGCGGCTGGCGCGGGTGGCGATGACCAGGCGCGAGGGAGACGACATGGGCTCAGCCTGCATAGTAGTTGACGATGAGGTAGGCGGCGATGCCGATGAGGGCCAGCACGAACAGCCCCTTGAGCAGCGACATGCCCGAATCGGCGTCCTTCTTGTCGCCCGAGGAAGGTTTAAACAGACCCATGGATATCCACCTTTTTTGCGTTCTTGCGCGCGGCCAGCCATTTGCCGCCCGCCACGACCAGGACGGCCCCGGCCACTTCCGCAGCTATTTTAGCGGCGGCGTTGGGTTCGGCGAATTGATTCACGACAAAGACGTCGGTAATGAGCATGCCGCCCGCGATCCAGCCGAGCAGCGCGGCGCCGAACATCACCACGACGGGGAAGCGGTCGATCAGCTTGAGCACCAGGGTGCTGCCCCAGATGATGATGGGCACGCTCAGGAGCAGACCGAACACCACATAGCCGAGCTGGTGGTCGGAATGCGCGTTTTGCGCGGCGCCCGCGATGGCGATGACGTTGTCCAGGCTCATGACGAAGTCGGCGATGAGTATGGTCTTGACCGCCGCCCACACGGACGAACCCGCCGTCACGTCGCCGTGGTGGCCGTCGTCGGGCAGCAGCAGCTTCACACCTATCCATAGCAGCAGCAGGCCGCCGGCCACTTTGAGGAAGGGAATGCCGAGCAGCGTGAGCGCGAAGGCGATCAGGACGACCCGCATGGCGATGGCGCCCACCGTGCCCCAGAGTATGCCCCGGATACGCTGCCTGCGCTCGAGCTTGCGGCAGGCCAGCGCGATGACGACCGCATTGTCGCCGCCGAGCAGGATGTCGATCATGACGATCTGGAACAGCGCGCCCCAATGAAGGGTACTCAGAAATTCTGCCATCGGGTCTCCTGGTGACCGGGAAAAGGCGTGGAACAGTAGGTGAAAAAGGCCCGCCGAAGCGGGCCTTTCCTGGTGAAGCTAGAAGATGAGCATCCGCTTACAGCACCGACTTCAGCAGCTTGCCCATTTCGGACGGATCGCGCGTGGTGCGGATGCCGCAGGCTTCCATGATCTCGAGCTTGGCATCGGCCGTATCGGCCCCGCCGGAGATCAGGGCGCCGGCATGGCCCATGCGCTTGCCCGGAGGCGCCGTGACGCCGGCGATGAAGCCGACCACGGGTTTCTTCATGTTGTCCTTGGCCCATTCAGCGGCGTTGACCTCGTCGGGGCCGCCGATTTCACCGATCATGACGACCGCATCGGTATCCGGATCGTCGTTGAACATCTTCAGGACGTCGACGTGCTTCAAGCCGTTGATGGGGTCGCCGCCGATGCCCACCGCCGAGGACTGGCCCAGGCCGAGCTCGGTGAGCTGGGCCACGGCTTCGTAAGTGAGCGTGCCCGAGCGGCTGACCACGCCGATACGGCCCTTGCGCGAGATGTGGCCGGGCATGATGCCGATCTTGAGCTCGTCGGGCGTGATGAGGCCGGGGCAGTTGGGGCCCAGCAGCAGGGTCTTCCTGTTTTCCGCGCGCATGCGGTTGCGCACCATCAGCATGTCGCGAACGGGAATGCCCTCGGTGATGCAGATGACCAGGTCCAGGTCGGCGTCGACGGCTTCCCAGATGGCGTCGGCCGCGCCCGCGGGCGGCACGTAGATGACGGAGACCGTGGCGCCGGTTTCAGCCTTGGCTTCCTTGACGGAGGCGTAGATGGGCACGCCTTCGAAGTCCTGGCCGGCCTTCTTGGGGTGCACGCCGGCGACGAACGCCTCTTTACCATTGGCGTATTCGCGGCAATAGTGGGTGTGGAACTGACCGGTTTTGCCGGTGATTCCCTGGGTGATGACTTTGGTGTCTTTGTTGATCAAGATCGACATTTACAAATCCTCGGCAAATTCTTATTTGGCGGCGGCCACGACTTTTTGCGCGGCTTCGGCCATGGTGTCGGCGCTGATGATGGGCAGGCCCGATTCGGCCAGCAGCTTCTTGCCCAGCTCTTCGTTGGTGCCCTTCATGCGCACGACCAGAGGAACCTTGAGGTTGACGGCCTTGCACGCTGCAATCACGCCTTCGGCGATGATGTCGCAACGCATGATGCCGCCGAAGATGTTGACCAGAATGGCCTGCACGCCTTCGTTCTTGAGCATGATCTTGAAGGCTTCGGTGACCTTCTCGGCCGTGGCGCCGCCGCCGACGTCCAGGAAGTTGGCCGGCTCGCCGCCGAACAGCTTGATGGTGTCCATGGTGGCCATGGCCAGGCCGGCGCCGTTGACCAGGCAGCCGATGTTGCCGTCCAGCTGGATGTAGGCCAGGTCGAACTTGCTGGCCTCGACCTCGGCCGGGTCTTCTTCGTCCAGGTCGCGGTATTCGACGATCTCGGGATGACGGAACAGCGCGTTGGAGTCGAAGTTGAACTTGGCGTCCAGCGCGATGATGTTGTTCTTGCTGTCGCGGTTCAGGGGGTTGATTTCGACCAGCGAGGCATCGGTTTCCATGTAGCACTGGTACAGCTTCTGGAAGATGTCCACGGCCTGGTCGATGGATTCGGCGGGCAGCTCGATCGCCTTGGCGATCTTGGTGGCCTGCTCGACGGTGAAGCCGGCCAGCGGGTCGATGTATTCGGTGATGATCTTCTCGGGCGTCGACTCGGCGACTTCCTCGATGTCCATGCCGCCTTCGCTGGAAGCGATGAAGGCCACTTTCTGGGTGGCGCGGTCGGTCACGACGGAAACGTAGTATTCCTTCTGGATGTCGGCGCCTTCTTCGATGTACAGGCGGCGCACCTTCTGGCCTTCGGGCCCGGTCTGGTGGGTCACGAGCTGCATGCCCAGGATCTGCGAAGCCAACTGGCGCACTTCGTCGAGCGAACGGGCCAGCTTGACGCCGCCGCCCTTGCCGCGCCCGCCGGCGTGGATCTGGGCCTTGACGACCCACACCGGGCCGCCCAGCTTCTCGGCCGCGGCGACGGCTTCGTCTACGGAAAACGCGGGGATACCGCGCGGCACCGTCACGCCAAATTTCTTCAGCAGTTCCTTGCCTTGATACTCGTGAATTTTCATTGCTTACCTGTCAGAACGTAAAAATGAGAAGAAAGCTTGCTTGGTGTCTTGCAACACGCCCACTTGCCGGAAATGCCACGCCCTACTCCCGCTTGGCCCGGCCCTCGGGGGCCACATACCACTTCGGGTAATGCTTCGCGGCCACCGGACCGTCCACGCGCAAGGCGTGGCAGCCGTCCAGCTCGAAGGGCTTTTTATCGGACTGCTCGCCGCCGCGCGCCCGCTCTTCGCGCATGCGGCCCGCCATGCACTGCACGGCCACCGTGGGCAGCAGATAGGAAAGCTCGGTCAAGTGCGTACAGCCCGCGGCGCGGCCGAACCGTTCTTTGACGGCGTTGCGGAAGCGACGCAAAAGATTAAGGCCCACCAGTTGCTGGTAGGCCGGGGCGATACTGAAGCAGTTTTCGTTGAAGGGCGCCGCATCGTAGGCCGCCTGAGCGGCCGTAATGGTGAAGTCGTTGTCGATGGTGACCCGCAGATGCATGCGGTGGACCGGATCGCCCATTTTATGGACGGTGCCGTTCTCGCGCGGGAAGTCGTAGCCCTTGACGTCGACGAGTTCGGCGTCAAGGTCCCACAAGCCGTCGTCGCGTGCATAGGCGTCCACGCGCAGGGTGCGCGTGTGCAGCAATTCGCGGGAAACGTCTGGCGGTGGCAGCGGCATTGAAAAGCGGGACGGACGATGACGATAAACTGAAGAAGTATAACGCAGGCCGTCGGAGCGAGCGAAGCCGTCCCCCTCTCGCGCCCGCCCTGGCCGGGCTGATAGCGCCGGACGGCCGGGCGGGCCGGACGGCCCCTGAGCGCGAGCGGGCGCAGGCCGGCGAAAACCGGTGCCGCCCGCGCCGTAGCGCCGCCATGCGGCGCCTAGGCCGCCGCGCGCAACGTCCGCGCCGCCTGCACCATGGCTTCGAGCGCGCCCCGGGTTTCGGGCCAGGCGCGGGTCTTCAGGCCGCAGTCCGGGTTGACCCACAGCCTTTCGGTGGGCAGGCGGGAGGCCGCCTTGCGCATCAGCGACACCATGGCGTCCACCTCGGGCAGATTGGGCGAGTGGATGTCATATACGCCCGGACCGATGTCGTTCGGATAAGCGAAGTCCTCGAAGGCGCCCAGCAGCTCCATGTTCGACCGCGATGTCTCGATGGTGATGACGTCGGCATCCATGGCGGCGATGGCCTCGATGATGTCGTTGAATTCCGAATAGCACATGTGGGTGTGGATCTGCGTGCCGTCCTCGACGCTGGAGGTGGCCAGGCGGAAGCAGTCCACGGCCCAGTCCAGGTAGGCCTGCCAGTCGCCGCGGCGCAGCGGCAGCCCTTCGCGGAAGGCCGGTTCGTCGATCTGGATGATGCGGATGCCGGCGCGCTCGAGGTCGGCGACTTCGCCGCGCAGGGCCAGCGCCAACTGGCGGCAGGTGTCTTCCCTGGGCTGGTCGTCGCGCACGAAAGACCATTGCAGCAGCGTGACCGGCCCGGTCAGCATGCCCTTCACAGGCTTGTCGGTGAGCGACTGCGCGTAGCTGCTCCAGCCCACGGTCATGGGCGCAGGCCGCAGCACGTCGCCATAGATGAGCGGCGGCTTGACGCAGCGCGAGCCATAGCTCTGCACCCAGCCGTTCTGGGTGAAGGCGAACCCGGCCAGCAGTTCACCGAAGTATTCGACCATGTCGTTGCGCTCGGGCTCGCCGTGCACCAGGACATCCAGGCCCACTTCCTCCTGGAAGCGGATGGCGGCCTCGATCTCGGCCCGGACCTCTTTTTCGTAGGCCGCATCGGACAGGGAGCCCTGGCGCCAATCGCGGCGCAGCCGGCGGATTTCGGTGGTCTGCGGGAAGGAGCCGATGGTGGTCGTGGGAAAGTCGGGCAGGCCGAGCTCCTTGCGCTGCCTGGCGATCCGGTCGGCAAAGGGCGCGCGGCTGCGCGACAAGGCCTGCGATTCGGCAAGCTGCCCGCGCACCGCCTCGTTGTGCGTGCGGGTGGAAGTACGGCGCGATTGCAGGGCCGCGCGCTGTGCCTGCAGCGCGGCGGCGGTGGCTTCATCGACGTCCTCGTCGAGCAGGCGGGCCAGCCAGCGCAGTTCTTCCAGCTTCTGCGCGGCGAAGGACAGCCAGGACTTCAGTTCAGGGTCGAGCTGCGTTTCCGCGCCCAGGTCGACCGGCACGTGCAGCAGCGAGCACGAGGGCGCCAGCCACAGGCGTTCGCCGAGCCGTTCGCGCAGCGGCTCGAGCAGCGCCAGACGGTCGTCCAGGTCGGTGCGCCATATATTGCGCCCGTCTATCACGCCGGCCGACAGGACTTGGTCGTCTCCCAGTACGGCGGCCACTTCCAGAGCCTGTTCCGGCGCCCGCACCAGGTCCACGTGAACGCCGTGCACAGGAAGGCCTCGAAGCACGTCCAGGTTCTGGGTAACGCGGCCAAAATAACTTGCCAGGAGGATGCGCGGGCCGCCGGCGGCAAACTCGCCATAGACGCGCCTGAAGGCCTCCTGCCAGGCGGGGGACAGGTCCAGCGCCAGGATGGGTTCGTCTATTTGCACCCACTCCACACCCTGTTCGACCAGGCGCCGCAGCACCTGCGCATAGACCGGCAGAAGCGCATCGAGCAGCTCCAGCTTGCCCTCGTCATGCGCGCCCTGGACGAAGGCGTCGCCCTTGCCGAGCCACAGCCAGGTCAAGGGGCCGGGTATCACGGGCTTGGCGACGTGGCCCAGGGACTGGGCCTCGGCGACCTGATCGAACAGATCGCTGCGCGCAATGCGGAAGGTCTGTTTGGGCGTCAGTTCAGGCACGATGTAGTGGTAATTCGTATCGAACCACTTGGTCATTTCGCAGGCGGCGGCGGGCGTTCCCGACGGCGCGCGCCCGCGGCCCATGCGAAACAGGGTGTCCAGGCCCACGGGCTCGTCCGAAGGCTGGCCGAAGCGGGCCGGCACCGCGCCCAGCAGAGTGGTCCATTCCAGGATATGGTCGTACCAGGCAAAATCGCCCACCGGCACCATGGCCTTGCGCGCGCCGCCCGCCTGCAAGGCCCAATGGCGGCGACGCAGCTCGCGGCCCGTCTCGAGCAATGTGTTCAGGTCGCCCTTGCCGGCCCAATAGGCCTCCAGGGCGAATTTGAGTTCGCGCCGGGCTCCCATGCGCGAAAAACCCAGGCTATGAAAAACGGTCATGTCTTCTCTCGTAACGGTGAAACCAAAATCATCGAGGCGCGGATGTGCAAAAACGCACAGGGCGCGCGCCGCTCCGAATGAATTATGGCGCTACAATTTCATGAGACAAAATCAAATGCGACAACATTAATATGAGTCAATCTCATGCTAATGAAGTTGCCGTCCGACCCGTTCCTTTCGGCGCTGTGACGCCCTTCGCCAGGACCCGATATGCTGGAAATCCGCCACCTCGAAACCATTGCCGCCATCCAGGAAGCCGGCAGCCTGCAGGAAGCCGCTGAAAGACTGCATGTGACGCAGTCCGCGCTGTCGCATCAATTGCGCGACCTCGAAACCCGCTTGAAGACGCCCCTGCTGAACCGGCGCACCCGCCCCGCCCGGCTGACGACCGCCGGCCTGCGCGTGCTGGCGCTGGCCGACGAGGTGCTGCCCCGGCTCAAGGCCACAGAACGCGAACTGCAGCGCCTGGCCGCCGGCCGCACGGGACGCCTGCACCTGGCCATCGAATGCCATTCCTGCTTTCAATGGCTGATGCCGGCCATGGACGCCTTCAGGCAGGAATGGCCCGACGTCACCCTGGACCTGTCGGCGGCATTCTCTTTCGCCCCCCTGCCCGCGCTGGTACGCGGCGACCTGGACGTGGTCATCACCTCTGATCCTCAGGAACTGGACGCGGTCTGCTATCTGCCGCTGTTCCGCTACGAACTGGTGCTGGCGGTGGCGGCGGCCAACCCGCTGGCGCAATATCGCTACATTGAAGCGCAGCAGCTCGAAGACCAGGTGCTCATTACCTACCCGGTCGAGAGGCAGCGGCTGGATGTCTTTACGGCTTTTCTGGATCCGGCCGACGTCGAGCCGGCGGCGCTGCGCACGGCCGAACTCACGCCCATCATCGCGCAATTGGTGGCCAGCCAGCGCGGCGTGGCTGCCCTGCCCAACTGGGCTCTGACCGAATATCTGGGACAGGGATGGCTGCGGATCTGCCATCTGGGCGAGCATGGCGTCTGGCGAACGTTGTACGCGGCGGTGCGTATCGAGGATGCGGACACGCACTATCTGAAAGCCTTCGTCGACAAGGCGCAGGAAATCTGCTTCAAGACCCTGAGCGGCATCAAGGCCGCTCGTGCTCATAAAGTGTGATCGTTGTTGCCTTGGACGACGTGAGTTTTTCTGTCGATGCTGCGTTCTTTTGGGTTTTTTAGTGCTACTTGGGTTCTTTGGTGTCGCCGGCCTGGTTTTTAGTGTCGTCGGGCTGGTTCTTCTTTAGTCTCGCAGATCTGGGTTCTTAACCGCCGTCGGGGGGGATGCCCTTTTGGCCGGGCGGTCGGGCGGTCCGAGGCAGCGCCCTCCAACGCCCGGCCAAAAGGGCATCCCCCCCGACGGCTTGCATTGGCGGCTGATCACGACCGACAACAGAACGCTGCTTGTAGAGCTTGCCCAAGCCCTAGCCGCTGGAGGCGGCAGAGCTTGTACCGGGCGTTGGAGGGCGCTGCCTCGGACCGCCCGACCGCCCGGTACAAGCTCTGCCGCCTCCAGCGGCGTTTAAGGACCCAATGAACAGCGTCGCAATAAATTCGTGCAGTAAAAGTTAGGAAATTCAATACAACAGATCAAGCCGCACAAGCCAAGCTTAAAACGACAAAGGACGAAGCCACGCCGAGATCGAGGGCAATGACATCGAACTCTTCGAGACAAAACATCCAAAGCAATCAACTAATCCGCACCGCCCGACTCTTGCTCGCCGATTATCTGCCGCAGGCACTGCGGCGAAAACCCCCGGGAGGCCATGAAGCGGAATTGCCTCGCATAGTCTTTGGCATCGACCGGCGCCCGGCCGAATTTCTTTTGCCAGACCTCGGTGGCGCGTTGGACCTCGGTGCCTTGCAGTTGCTGGCGGATCTCGCCTAGTTGATCGTCGGACAAACCGTGCTGGCGCAGCTCTTGAAGCACCAGTGCCGCGCCCTTGCGGGAAGCGCGGCGGTGCACCAGGTTCTGGGCGAAACGTTCGTTGGACAACCAGTTGTCGCGCTGGAGTTCATCGAGCACACGGTCGAGTTGGGAGGGATCGTCGGGGTCGGCGTGGGGGGCCAGCTTGCGGGCCAGTTCGACACGGGAGTGTTCGCGGCGCGACAACATGGCCACGGCCCGGGCCTTGAGAGAGGGCCCCTGCCGCTTGGCCTTGGGAACCAGTTGCTCGAAATCGTCGTGATCGGAATCGGCCATGAATGCTGGAGCCACCTGGCCGCCGTGCCCGAACAGAAGCACAGCGGCCGGGCGGGGATCAGTCGAGCGGTTCTTCGTCGTCGTCCGGGCCTTCGGCTTGTACGGCCGCGCGACCCACGTGAGCCGCCACCCCGAGTTGCTCGCGCACCTTGTTTTCGATTTCGAACGCCATGTCGGGATGCTCTTTGAGGTACTCGCGCACGTTGTCCTTGCCTTGTCCGATGCGCGTGCCCGAATAGCTGAACCAGGCGCCCGCCTTGTCGACGATGCCGGCCTGGACGCCGAGGTCGATGATTTCGCCCTCGCGGGAGATGCCGGCGCCGTACATGATGTCGAATTCGGCCTGCTTGAACGGCGGCGCCACCTTGTTCTTGACGACCTTGACGCGGGTTTCGTTGCCGACGATTTCGTCGCCCTTCTTGATGGAGCCGATGCGGCGGATGTCGAGGCGCACCGAGGAATAGAACTTGAGGGCGTTGCCGCCGGTGGTGGTTTCGGGGTTGCCGAACATGACGCCGATCTTCATGCGGATCTGGTTGATGAAGATGACCATGCAGTTGGCGCGCTTGATGTTGGCGGTGAGCTTGCGCAGCGCCTGGCTCATGAGGCGGGCCTGCAGCCCTGGCAGCGAATCGCCCATGTCGCCCTCGATTTCGGCCTTGGGCACCAGCGCCGCGACCGAGTCGATGACGATGAGGTCGACCGAACCGGAACGCACCAGCGCATCGGTGATTTCGAGCGCCTGTTCGCCGGTGTCGGGCTGGGAGATGAGCAGGTCGGACAAATTGACGCCCAGCTTGGAGGCGTACTGCACGTCGAGGGCGTGCTCGGCGTCGATGAAGGCGCAGGTACCGCCGATTTTCTGCATTTCGGCGATGACCTGCAGGGTAAGCGTGGTTTTGCCGGACGACTCGGGGCCGTAGATTTCGACGACGCGGCCGCGCGGCAGCCCGCCGACGCCCAGGGCGATGTCCAGCCCCAGAGAGCCGGTGGAAACTACCTGGATGTTGTGCTCGACCTGGTTGTCGCCATAGCGCATTACCGAGCCCTTGCCGAACTGCTTGTCGATTTGCGATAAGGCGGCGGCAAGCGCCTTGCTGCGTTCGGCGGCTGCGGCTTTGCTTTGTTTGTCGTCCATAGGGACCCCTTGGCTAAGAAAACGAAAATTGACCTGAAAGCCGGGCCCAAGGCATGTTGGCGTTGGAAGCCTTGGCGACCCATGGCTGGCTGACGGCGATTATGGCATCAAATTATACTGTACAAATATACAGATATCCAGAAAATGCGGTATTAACCCGTAGTGGCAAGGCGACGGGCCGGTGTCAGAATGATCTTTCCCGCCCGACCCGCCTATGGCCCCTTACGAGCTCATGCGCATCCTCATTGCCGAAGACGATAGTATTCTTGCCGATGGACTTTCCCGTTCACTGCGCTACGAAGGCTATGCCGTCGACGTGGTGCACGATGGGTCAAGCGCCGATTCGGCCCTGCAATTGCAAAGCTTCGACCTGCTGATTCTGGATCTCGACCTGCCCGCCCTGAACGGCCTGTCGGTGCTGCGCCTGTTAAGGCAGCGGCAAAGCAGCCTGCCGGTGCTCATTTTAACGGCGGCCGATACCATTGAACAGCGCGTGCGGGGCCTTGACCTGGGCGCCGACGACTACATGGCCAAGCCCTTCGCCCTGTCCGAACTCGAAGCGCGGGTGCGGGCCCTGACGCGGCGCAGCGCCGGCACGGGCCTGGCCCTGCTGCGCCACAAGCGGCTCACCTTCGACCTCAACGGCCGCACCGCACGCATCGACGATCAGCCGCTCGAGCTCTCGGCGCGGGAGACCAGCCTGCTGGAAATCTTTCTTTCCCGCTGCGGCCGCATGATCAGCAAGCACCAGCTGGTCGACCTGTTGTGCGAGTGGGGCGAAGAAGTCACCACCAACGCCATCGAAGTCTACGTCTACCGGCTGCGCAAAAAACTCGAACCCAGCGGCGCACGCATCGTCACCATACGCGGCCTGGGCTACTGCCTCGAGCCCGACACCGGCGAATCCGCGGCGGCCTGACACCCCATGCCCGACGCCAGCCTGCGCACCGCCAGCGAGAGCCCCCTGCGCCGGCTCATGTCCCGCAAGGCGCGTTCGCAAAAAAACAAGACCTTGCTGGGCAAGATCCTGATCTGGATGTTCGGGCCGCTGTTCCTGCTGTGGTCGATCGGCATCGTCATCACCTACTTCATTGCGCAGAACATCGCCAACGCGCCCTACGACCGCACGCTTACCGACCATCTGCGCCTGCTCAAGTACGAAGTCGAACAGCAGAACGTGCGCCAGGGCGTCGAGCTGTCGCCCTCGGCGCTGACCATACTCGGCGGCGAGAACGGACGCCCGGCGCGCTGGCAGATCCGCGACGCCAACGGTGATTCGCTGGCGGGCAACGCCAAGATTCCCCTGCCCGACAACTGGGCTTACGAAAAAGACAAGTTCAAGTTCCACAACGACACCATCGACGGCCAGAGCGTGCGGGTCGCCTACGTATGGGGCGGGCGCGACCAGCAGGGCGAATCCTTCCTGACCCTGGTGGCCGAGACCAACGACCGCCGCGGCGTACTGCAGCAGGAAATCCTGACCGGCATGCTGACGCCTCAGCTCATCGTGCTGCCGCTTGCCGCCCTGCTGGCCGGCCTGGGCCTGACCCAGGGCCTGGAGCCGCTGACCCTGCTGCAGGAGCGCATACGCGCGCGCCGGCCCAACGATCTGTCGCCCATCAGCGAAGACCTCGCGCCGGCGGAAATCGCGCCGCTGGTGGCCGCCATGAACGAGCTCCTCACCCAGTTGTCGGCCAGCACCGAATCGCAGCGGCGCTTCGTCTCCAATGCGGCGCACCAACTGAAGACGCCGCTGGCGGGCATGCGCACCCAGGCCGAACTGGCCTTGCGGGAGCGGGACCCCGCCAAGATGGACGAAAGCCTGCATCAACTGGTCAAGGGCACCCAGCGGGCGACCCGCCTCGTCAATCAGCTGCTGGCCCTGACCCGCGCCGAACATTCAGGCAACCCGGGCCTTTTCGTGCCCGAAAAGCTAGAACTCAACGCCCTGGCCGAACGGCAGACGCGCCAGTGCGTCGACGCGGCCATGCGCCACGGCATCGACCTGGGCTTCGAACCCTTCGAACAGCCGTTGTGGATACAGGGCCACGGCCTGATGCTGGCCGAACTGCTGACCAATCTCATCGACAATGCACTGCTGTACACTCCGGCGGGCGGGTGGGCCACCGTGCGGCTGACGGGCGCGGCCGATACCGCCAGCATCGAAGTCGAGGATTCGGGACAAGGCATCGCCCCCGAGCACCGGACGCGCATCTTCGACCGCTTCTACCGCATATGGGGCAACAGCGCAGACGGCAGCGGCCTGGGGCTGTCCATCGTCAAAGAGATCGTCGACCAGCATGGCGCCGTCATCGAACTGACCGAGCCCTCGTCGCGGCCCGGCGCCCGCACCTGCTTTCGCGCCACCTTCCGCAAGGTTTCCCCTCCCCAGGCCTGAGAGCGCTTTTTTCAGGCGCCGCTTTCCGCCCCGCGCCCATAGTTCCCCAAAAATTACATTTTTTTACCAAAACCCGGCCTCCCGGTGTTTCCACGTAAGTTTGACGTAAGACTGGTTTTCTACCTTACGCGTAATCGCTGCTCCTGTAGCGGCAACAACAAGAGCCGAGCCCGGCCTACACTTCAAGGAGACACCATGAGTACATCGGACACACTAGCGTCCCCGCCACCGGGGCATAGCCGCAGCACCGGAGCGCCCGCCGCCACCAATCGCCCCATGACGGCTGAAGAAAGGCGAGTCATCTTCGCCTCGTCGCTGGGCACGGTATTCGAGTGGTACGACTTCTATCTGTACGGCTCGCTGGCCGCCATCATCGCCACCCACTTCTTCTCGGGCGTCAATCCCACCGCGGGATTCATCTTCGCCCTGCTGGCCTTCGCGGCCGGCTTTGCCGTGCGCCCCTTCGGCGCGCTGGTGTTCGGCCGCCTGGGCGACCTGGTGGGCCGCAAATACACTTTTCTGATCACCATCCTGATCATGGGCCTGTCCACCTTCCTGGTAGGCGTCCTGCCGTCCTATTCCTCCATCGGCATGGCCGCGCCCATCATCCTGATCATCCTGCGCCTGCTGCAAGGCCTGGCTCTGGGCGGCGAGTACGGGGGCGCGGCCACCTACGTGGCCGAGCATGCGCCCCAGAACCGGCGCGGCTTCTACACCAGCTGGATCCAGACCACCGCCACCATGGGGCTGTTCCTTTCCCTGCTGCTCATTCTGGGCATACGCAGCGCCTTGGGAGAAGAAGCCTTCCTGAGCTGGGGGTGGCGCGTGCCCTTCCTGATCTCGGCCGTGCTGCTGATCATCTCGGTGTGGATTCGCATGCGGCTGAACGAATCGCCCGCCTTCAAGAAGATGAAGGAAGAAGGCACCCAGTCCAAGGCGCCCATCAAGGAATCCTTCGGCGAGTGGAAAAACCTGAAGATCGTCATCCTGGCCCTGCTCGGCCTGACCGCCGGCCAGGCCGTGGTCTGGTACACGGGCCAGTTCTATGCCCTGTTCTTCCTGACCAAGACACTGGGCATCGAAGCCAACACCGCCAACATCATGATCGCCCTGGGCCTGCTGCTGGGCACGCCGTTCTTCATCGTGTTCGGCGCGCTGTCCGACAAGATAGGCCGCAAGCCCATCATCATGGCGGGCTGCCTGATCGCCGCCCTCACCTACTTCCCGGTGTTCAAGGGCATCACCCACTTCGCCAACCCCGCCCTGGAACACGCACAGGCCACCGCGCCGGTCACCATCGTGGCCGATCCCGCGACGTGCTCGTTCCAATTCAATCCGGTGGGCACGGCATCGTTCACCAGTTCATGCGACATCCTCAAGGCCTTCATGGCCAGCAACTCGGTGAACTACAACAATGAATCCGCACCGGCGGGCAGCCTGGCCGTGGCGCGCATCGGCGACGAAGAGTTTCCAGCATTCGAAGGAGCCGGCATGAGCAAGGCCGACTTCACCGCCAAGTCGGCCGAGCTGCGCGAGGCCCTTACCCAGTCGATCCGGGCCCACGGCTATCCCGCAAAGGCCGACCCGACACAGATCAACTACGTCATGGTGGTGGTGCTGCTGACTTTCCTCGTCATCCTGGTGACCATGGTGTACGGCCCCATCGCCGCCATGCTGGTCGAGATGTTCCCCACGCGCATCCGCTACACCTCCATGAGCCTGCCCTACCACATCGGCAACGGCTGGTTCGGCGGCTTCCTGCCCCCGGTGGCCTTCGCCATCGTGGCGGCTACGGGCAACATCTATGACGGGCTCTGGTACCCCATCATCATCGCCGCCATGTCGCTGGTCATCGGCATGCTGTTCGTCAAGGAGACGCGCCACAACGACATCAACGCCTAGCGCCATGGCCGGGCGGCAAGCCCGGCCATGGCCGGTCCGACCTGACATGATCTTTCAGGCCCACGTCAGGTCGTTTCCCTACAATCGAATCCATAGAAAGCATTCCCGCGACTGAAGCCCCAGGCTTCGCGCCAAGGTTCATTCGCCCGAGTGCTGCTATCTCATCGGTATTGCGCGCCCCGCGAACTGTAGTAAGCGCAAGCCGATGTGTTATGCCGGCCCGGTGCATACGCATCCGGGCCTTTTTTTTGCCGCCGGGCCGCCCCAAGGCGAAAAAAGCCCCCTCGGGGGGCAGCAAGCGGGCGTCAGCCTGCGCAGCGTGGGGGCATTTTTTGCCGCCGGGCCGCCCCAAGGCTCGCGCCCCCGGCAAAAAAAGCCCCCTTTTTCCGAAGGCGGGACGCGGCGGTTTACAATCGTCGGTCCGTCTCATCCAGCGCGGGCCCAGGCCTCGCCTCAATCAAAGTTGCATCAACAATGTGGTTCAAGAACCTTAAAGTATTCCGCCTTGCCCCCTCGTGGTCGATCTCACTGGACTCCCTTGCGTCCGCCCTTGAAAAACACGCCTACCGTCCCGGCAACAGCCTCGAGATGCAGAACCTGGGCTGGGTTCCGCCCTTCGAGAATTCGGGATTGGCCTATGCGTTGCAAGGGCAGATCTTCCTGAGCCTGCGCGCCGAAAAGAAACTGCTGCCCGCCACCGTCATCAATCAGTTCGCCCGGGCCCGCGCGCAAGAGATCGAAGAGCAGCAGGGCTTCAAGCCCGGCCGCAAGCAAATGAAGGAGATCAAGGAACAGATCACCGACGAGCTCCTGCCCAAAGCCTTCAGCGTCTATCGCGACACGCGCGTCTGGATCGACACGAAAAACCGCTGGCTGGTCGTCGACGCCGCGGCGGCGGCCAAGAGCGACGAAGTGCTCGGCATGCTGGCCAAGTCCATCGATCCCTTTCCGGTCCTGCAGCTCTATGTCGAGCAATCGCCGGCAAGCAGCATGACGAACTGGCTGATCCAGGACGAACCCCCGGCGGGCTTTTCAGTGGACCAGGACACCGAACTGCGCTCGACCAGCGAAAGCCGGGCCGCCGTGCGCTACCTGCGCCAGAGCATAGACATCGACGATGTGCGCAAGCACGTTCAGGCCGGCAAGCAGTGCACGCGCCTGGCCCTGACCTGGGCGGACAGGGTGTCTTTCGTGCTGACCGACGGCCTGGACATCAAGCGCGTCGCCCCCCTGGACGTATTGAAGGAAAACCAGGATTTGGTCTCGCGCAACGAGGCCGATCAGCTGGATTCCGACCTGGCCCTGATGACAGGCGAACTGTCGCGCCTTCTTGACGACCTGGTCGGCGCCTTGGGCGGCGAGAAGAAAATGGCCTGATCCGCGCACGCGTCAGGGCCTTTCTCGCCCTGCTTCGCGAGTTCATTGCCCTCTGCCTGCCGAGGCGCGCCGTCCGGCGGCGCTGCTTGTCCCGCTCGCACCCTCGTCCGGCGGCTCGGGCGACGGATCAATCGATGCCGTGGAACACGCTGTCGTCCGGCCCTATGTGCGAGGGCGGATTCCAGGTGACGTCGCGCAGGGAATGCTGCACCAGGCCTTCGACTCCGAGCAGCACGGCGAAGATGGCCATGCGTACCGGTATGCCGTTGTCGGCCTGGCGGAAGATGGCGAGGCGGGGGTCGTGGTTCAGGTCGACGCTGAGATCGTGCGCCCCTTCGCGGCTGTCGCGCGGCAAGGGATGCATGATGATGGCGTCGGAACGGCCGTAGCGATCGACGATGGCCTTGTTGACCTGGAAGTCGGCGGTATAGCCCTCGAGCTGCTCATCGGCGAAGCGCTCTTTCTGCACCCGGGTCGCATAGACGACGTCGGCGCCCGCCAGCCCCTCCGCGAGCGAGCTGGTCTGCTCGATGACATGGCCCCGCTTGCCCGCCTGCTCGAGGATATAGTCGGGCATCTCCAGCCCCTTGGGCGCGACCAGCGTGAACTTCAGGTCGCGATACAAGGCCAGCAGCTTGATCAGCGAATGCACGGTGCGACCGTATTTCAGGTCTCCCACCATGGCGATGTGGGCGCCGTCCAGCAGCTTGCCCAGGCGCGAAAACTCGGTAAGGATGGTGTACAGGTCCAGCAAAGCCTGGCTGGGATGCTCGCCGGCGCCGTCGCCGCCGTTGATCACGGGAATGTTCGTCGCCTCGGCGAATTCGGCTACCGAACCTTGCTCGGGATGGCGGATCACCAGCGCATCGACGTAGCCGCTCATGACGCGGCTGGTGTCATAGATGGACTCGCCCTTGGCCATGGACGAGAAGGTGAACCCCGTTGTATCGCACACCGAACCGCCCAGCCGGCAGAAGGCGGCGCCAAAGCTGACGCGGGTGCGCGTGCTGGCCTCGAAGAACAGATTGCCCAGCACCGCCCCTTCGAGCACCCGCGACACTTTCTGGCGCCGGGCGATGGGCTGCATCTGGTCGGCGATGCGAAACAGCTCTTCGACCGATTCGCGCGAAAACTGGTCCACCGACAACAACTGATGCTTGCCGTTATACGAGATGCGGTCACGCAGCGGCCCGGACTGTGCGCTCTGCGCATACTTTTGCAGCAGGGCCTCGTTTTCGACGATCTCAGTGACGAAACGGGACACGACTTCGGGCATGTTGCGGGCCTCCTGCGAGCCCTCGGGCAACAGCCATGTATCCAGCGCACGTCGCTTGACCCCGATGCGGGCTGCGAAAACGTCGCGCGTCAGGTTGAGCCGACGCATGGCATCGCGCAGAAACACTTGCTGGGAAACGGACATGGCTCAGCCTCGCTATAAATATACGCAAAGCGTATATTTTATTTCAAGAGCCTATGAAGGTGAAATGTTTTTTTGCCGGGGGCGCCGAGCCGCCGGGCCGCCTCAAGGCAAAAAGCGCCCCGGGGGGCAGCAAGCGGGCGCGAGCCCGCGCGGCGTGGGGGTGTTTTTTTGCAGCAGCGCAGGCTGAGGCGGCATCTGCGGCGGTTCGGCCGACTGATGCTGGGGCACGGCCGGGCCTTCGGGCCAGCTTTCATCGTACGACCAGTCGTCGTTGGCCAGGCTGCCCATGCCGACCAGCAGCCAGCACCCCACTGCAAACGTCACCATGCTGACACAGTAGGAGCCCAGCACACAAAGCACCGGAATCCAGTGAGGACGCCGCCGTCCGTCGCGAGCGCGCAGGCCGAGGCTGGCTTGCGCCATATAGACCCACAAAAGGCCCAGCCCCGCCAACGCCAGTCCGCACAGGAAGGCCAGCAGCGGCATGCGCAGGAAATAAGCCGGTACCTCGGTGGGCACGATACCCAGCGCGCACAGCACCACCAGCAGTACGCCCACCCCATTGATCCAGGCCAGAAATCTGAAGCCCAGCGTCAGGACGTCGGGCAAGGTCCTATCCACCGCCTGCGGGCGGTGGTCTTCGTTCAACATTTCGTGGACCGCCTTGTATTCAGTACCCATGAAAAAACGACACCCTATGACGCCGGACCAACGGTCCACTCATAGGGTGTCGCCCCGAAATGGATCGGCACCCGGGTTCGCGAGAAACCCGGGCGACACATCCGGTTCAGTTACCCGACGGTGCCGACGGGGCCGTTGTGCCCGGCGCCGGCGTGCCGGGAGCCCCCGCGCCGCTGCCGTTCTGCCGCGCGCCGTCCGGCGCCGCGACGGGATTGCCGTTCTCGTCGACCCCGGCGATGGCGCGCGCAGCCGCCGTGGCGTTCTGCTCGGTGCCCACTGCAAAGACGAGCTGGTCGGTGGTGACCGGGGTGGTGAAGCTGGGCGCGGCCAGCATGGTGCGGCCCACGACCAGCGCCAGGCGCTTGTTGGGGTTTTGAGTGGTGATGTCGGTGATCTTCTTCTGGCCTACGTTGTTCAAGGCCAGAGCAAGCAGCCCGGTGCCTTCTTGGCTGGTGCCGGCCTGGACGCCGACCAGGTCGTCGCGCGTGATGACCGGCTGCGGGTTGACATATAGCGTGCCGGCCTGGATCTGCACAGGCGTCCAACCCTGCTGGTTGACGGTGTCGGCCAGGAACACCGCGACCGGGGCGCCCTGACTGCTTGCCTGCATGGAAGTCTCGGCCGGAGCCTCGGGTTTGGCCTCGGTAGTCTGCTTGCCGGGCATGGATTGGCAAGCAGCCAAAAGAACCAGACTGGCCGGCAACAGGATTCGACCCAACGTGCGTACTGCTTTCATGAGATGCCCCTTCTTTTGGTTGTTACAAGGCTAAAATTCTAACAGGAAGCCTGCCCGGGGCACGCCAACAATTGTCAATTTATGGTTCAATTACAAAAATACGTTACCCCAGCGGCGCCCTTGGCGGCCGCTTTCTCGCAGAACCTCTTTTCGCAACGGAGACCTTTTCGTGGCTGATACGCATTCCACCACCCACAGCGCTTCAAACTCGCCCCGTTTTTCGGCGGGCCTGGTCACCGGCATCGTCACGCTGGCGTGGCTGATCGTCTTCGGCCTGGTCACCCTGCACGGCCTGGACGGCATCCATCAACACGACGGCGTCGAGGCCGCGCAGTCCAAATAATCGCCTTCGCGCACGGGGGCGGCCAGCACGGCCCCCCTTACCGTCAGCGTCACGCTGTCCAGCACTTCTCCCTCTTTCCCCAGCAGTTCCACACGATGCCTGCCCGGCCTGGGCAGCCATAGCATCTCCTGGCCTTGCACGGCTTCCCCTCCGTCTATGCGCCAGCCCACCTCTTCCCTCGAGAGCGGCGCTGCAGCCGACGCGCGAAACACCACCCGTTGGTTGCGCGGCGGAATGTCGGGATCGAGGGCCAGCACGGTTCCGTCCTGCGGCGCCGCGATGCGTATCGGCGCTTGCCATCCGTCTTGCGAACCGCGGGCGCGCCTGACCTGTGCAAGCGCCGTGTCGCCCACGAAATAGTCGATGCGCGGGGGTTCGATGCCATCCTCGAAGCCCACCCGGCCCCCACGCACCCCCTCGGGCATGGGCGGCTGGCGGCTGCCCTGCCTGCCATGCAGATAAACCATGATGTCATGCCAGATCGGGCCGGCGCCCGTTACGCCCGATACGTCGCGCATGCTGTCGCCGCTGCTGTTGCCGGCCCATACGCCCACGGTGTGGCGGTCGGACCACCCTATCGTCCAGTTGTCGCGCATGTCCTTGCTGGTGCCGGTCTTTACCGCCGTCCAGAACGGCGTGGTCAGCGGACTGTCCAGCCCGAAGGTGCGCGCACGCGCCTGTCGGTCGGACAATATGTCGCCGACGATCCAGGATGCCTCGGCATCCATGACCCGCGCCGCCTCTTCAGCGCCGCCCCGGTCCAGCCGCACAGCGGAATAGCGGCCCAGATTCGCCAAGGCGCGATAGGCGTTGGTCAGCGTCAGCAGGCTCACGTCGGCGCTGCCCAGCGCAAGACTGTAGCCGTAGTAATCGCCGCCATGCTCCAGCGGCAGGCCCAGTCTCGCGAGACGCTGTCGAAAGGCATCCGGCGTCACCATGGTCAGGGCGCGCACGGCCGGAATGTTCAGCGAAGACCCAAGCGCCGTGCGCACGCTGACCCAGCCTGAAAAACGTTCGTCGTAATTGCGCGGAATGTAGAGACCATTGCCGGTGGGAAGATTCAAAGGGCCGTCGTCCAGCAAGGAAACCGCCGTGAGCCGCTGCTGCTCGATCGCCTGCTGATACAGGAAAGGCTTCAGTGTGGAGCCCGCCTGCCTGCGCGCCTTGGCATGGTCGACCCAGGCGGCCTCCGACCATCCGCCCGACGATCCCACATAAGCCAGCACCTGGCCGCTGGCATTGTCCAGCACCACCACTGCCGCGTCCCTGACATTGCTTCCGGCCAGCTCGTGCAAGCGGCGGTTCATGATCTGCAGCACCTGGCGCTGCAAGGCGCCGTCGATCGAAGTGCGCAGCGCCTCGCCCGGTCCGGGCTTAGCCTGCGCCACCGCCCAGCGGGCGAAATGCGGCGCCAGCCCGTCGCGGTCGAACCGGGGCGAAGCACGATTTCTCAGCCTGGCCTCGACGAACAATTTCATGTCGAAGCAGTCGGCCTTCTCGCGGGTACGCTGCAGCAAGGCGCAGGCGCGCCGCGCCAGCAGGCCGGACGACACATTGGGGCCGCGCAGCATCGCCGCCGCAATGGCCGATTCGCGGGCGTCCAGGCCGCTGGCGTGTTTCTGAAAAAGCACTCTTGCCAGGGCGTCCACGCCGACGAGTTCCCCCCGAAACGGCACCAGGTTGAGATAGGCTTCGAGAATCTGGTCCTTGCTCCAGCGGCGCTCCAGCGCCTGCGCATAGACCGCCTGGTCCAGCTTCTGCAGCAAGCCGCGGCCTTGGGCGGGCCGCCGATGACGCCCTTCGATGAGGCCGGCCAACTGCATGGTAAGCGTGGAGGCGCCGCGCGGACCTGCGCCGAAGACCCCGCCCCAGGCCGCCGCCGCGACGGCCCGCAGGTCCACGCCGTTGTGTGAGTGGAACCGCCGGTCTTCGGACTCGATGACGGCCTGAAGCAGGGCGGGAGACACCTCATCCAGCGTCAGCCAGTCGCCTCGCCGCCCCTGAAAATCGGCGCGCACGCGCTGCAGCGGCGTGCCGCTGCGGTCGAGGACCAGGACATCGGAGGCCCGGTAGTCCCGCCCCAGCGACTCGAAGCCTGGCAGGGACGTGGACATCGCCGCGGTGGCGGCCATCCATCCCAGCATCATTGCCGCTGCGGCGATCGCCCTTCTCATGCGGCTGTCCTCTTAGTGTCAGCAGGCCCTTCGGCCCTAATCGGCACGAATGTCCATCGGCTCCGCCTGGGGCAGGATTCCTTGGACGTCGGGCTGGTAAAGGGCCTCGATGCGGGTGGGCGGCATGTTGAACCGTCCAGCCGTATTGAGGCGCACCGTATAGTCGATTTGCGTCTCGCCCTGGGGTAGATATTCGTAGTAGGCGCGATAGCCGCTGAAGCTTCTCTCGACATAGCTGGGAGCCGGCCCCTGCGTGACCTCCTCGGTGCGCGTCTCGATGCTGGAGTCGCGCCCCAGGCCGCTGCCGAGCAGGGTCGCGCCGGCGGGGATCGGGTCGCTCACCACGGCCCAGGTGGTCGCGCTGCGCGCCTTGATGACAAGCCTCACCCGGTAGACGTCGCCGGGGGACCAGCGGTCGGGACGGGCTTGCGAAACCGGCGTGATGTTGCGCTGAAGCTCGAAACCCGCCACAACCGGTTCGCGTATCGGCACCGCCGCCAGCGAACGGGTCCAGACCCAGACCGTGCCGAACCCTTCCTGCTTTACGTCGAGCACGCCCGATCCGCGCGCGGGCCAGGGCTGCAGCAGGCGGTGCACCGACACGTCGGACGGGGAGCGGAGCCCGCCGTCGGCCTCGGCGGGGGCTTTGGCGGCGGCCGCGTCCGGCGCGGCCCAGTCGAAGCTGCGGCCGGCCGCGCCGTCGATCCCGACGTGCACACGGCCCGATACGGGAACCTGCTCATAGGTCCGGGCGAATTTTTCCATCGCCAGGCTGGCCATCAGGTTCTCGGTGGTGGTACGCCAGGCGCCGTTGCGCTGGGCCGCCATCAGGCCCTGTGCAAGGCGCG